>Ga0315537_1000005_pt1 | contig 120626 bp, 114 predicted proteins | sample SalMarSW160270MG_FD_203091 | JGI IMG/M metagenome (GOLD analysis project Ga0315537, IMG submission 203091) | Salt marsh sediment microbial communities from the Plum Island Ecosystem LTER, Massachusetts, United States - Salt Marsh Sediment SW1602-70 ... | reverse complement strand
GCCCCTCTAGGTGCCCAGGACTCCCATCGAATAGGACGGAGGTATAAAATGAACTTCGAGCTATCCGAGGAGCAGATGATGCTCCGTGATATGGCCCGCAAATTTGCCGAGCAGGAGATGGCGCCCATGCTCCAGGAGTACGAGCGACAGCGCAAAATAAACTACGATGTCATCAAGAAGATGGCCGAGCTGGGGCTGCTGGCGGTGCACCTGCCCCAGGAATACGGAGGGGCAGGGCTCGACTATGTTTCGGCGGCTATTATCTGGGAGCAGCTCAGCCAGACCAGCTGGACGCAGACCCTGACCTCGGTGGGGCAATGCGTGCTGGCGGGGACAATCCTGGCCAAAGCCGCCAGCGAGGAGCAAAAACAGAAATACCTGCCGCCGCTTTGCCAAGGGGAGATGATTATCGCCATGGCCGCCGTCGAGCCCGATGCCGGCAGTGACGCCACCGCTATCGAGACCTCGGCTGTGCTCGACGGCGACGAGTGGGTGATTAACGGCAATAAGAACTTCATCTGCCATGGTGGCATCGCCGACGTCGTCCTCGTCTTAGTCCAGACGGATAGGGCCAAGGGCATTAAAGGGATGGCGCTCGTTGCCGTGGACAAGGGCACACCGGGCTTTTCCAGCCGTGAGGTCGAGATGGTGGGGGACAGGGCGGGCGATGTGTCTAACCTGGCTTTTAGCGACTGCCGCGTGCCCAAAGAGAACCTGATCGGGGAGGTGGGGCGGGGGCTACAGAACAGCCTGGCCGGCATCGATACGGCGCGCCTGTTTATCGCCGCGGGCGGTGTCGGTATGGCGCAAGGCTGCCTCGATGCCTGCATCAAATACTCCAAGGAGAGGCACCAGTTCGGCAAGCCTATTGCCAGCTTCCAGCTGGTGCAGGAGACGATAGCCCGGATGCAGGCCGAGATTTCCGCCGTCAGGTGGCAGGTCTATTATGCCGCTGAGCTTAAGAGCCGGGGAGTTCCACACGCCAAAGAGTTGTCCGCCGCCAAGTGGCTGGCTACCGAGCTGGCGGTGTGGGTATCAAACGATGCGGTCAGGCTGCACGGCGCCTACGGGTGCACCGACGACTTCCCGGTGGAGCATCACTACCGTGATTCGGTCTTGAGCACTATCCTCGGCGGCACCACCGAGATGCACAAGTTGCTTATCGGGCGAGAGCTGCTTGACATAAACGCTATGGTCTGACCAAAAAGTTTTGCCTCTTTCCAATCTCGAATAAAAGCCTTCTTGAGTCGGGATTCTTTGTTTAGAAAATCTTTATAATTTCTCTCCCTGTTTTTAGGCTCTATTAACTATTGGTGTGTTAGCATACTTGTTAAATATTGAGACGGAGTGAGAATAGTTACCGTCTTGTCAATTGAAGGAGAAGGCCAGTGACTAAGTCAGAAAGTAGCAAGAAGAGGATACTGGTAATTGAAGATGAGCCCGTTCTTGGCCTTTTATGCAAGCGGGTGCTTATTGCAAGCGGTTTTGGCGTCGATGTGGTTAATAATGGACTGGACGCTGAAAAAGTCGCTGAGGAAAAGGGTTATGATCTTTGCGTATCCGATATCAGGCTGCCGGGAATGACCGGCATCGAGCTTTACGAGCACTGGATAGCCACCAAAAACCCCATCGCCGAGAGGTTGATTTTTCTCACCGGTGATACTATGAATAATTACGTTCGGGATTTTCTGAAAAAAACCGACCAACCGTGTGTCATGAAGCCTTTTGAGCCCGAAGACTTGGTGGCGGCGGTCCGGAGAGCGCTTTTGTAAAGATAGCGTTATTTAAGAATACTAGCGTAATTTCAGTGGCATAAGCGGCTTATCAGCTTATGCCATTTCTTCAAAGCGATAGCCGACCCCGGATACAGTGGTAATGTAGCGGGGATTTTTGGGGTCGGGTTCGAGCTTAGCCCGCAGGCGGCTGACAAAGACGTGCAAATACTCCCTTTCGTCAGCGTAATCGGCCCCCCAGACCTTCTGCAGGAGGTAGGTATAGGTGAGCACCTTGCCCGCATTGAGGGAGATTTCCTGGAGGAGGGCGTATTCGGTTGAGGTCAACGCGACCTCTTTGCCTTTGACGGTCACCTTTCTCTGGCTGAAATTGATTTCGAGTTTACCGCTTTTAACGGAGGGGACGGTGGGGGTGGGGCTAGCTACTTCGGCACGGCGCATTACCGCCCTGACCCTGGCGATGAATTCGGCTTTGCCGAAGGGCTTGGTGATGTAGTCGTCGGCACCGAGGTCGAGGCATTGCACCTTGTCGCTTTCATCGTCACGGGCGCTGAGCATGATAATCGGCAGCTGCGACCACTCGCGCAGGCGGCGGCAGACCTCAAAGCCGTCCATCTCGGGCATCATAATATCCAGGACGATGAGGTCGGGCAGTTCGGTTTCGAGCGTCTGCAGAGCCTGAACGCCGTTCATGGCCGTGAGCACTTTGTAGCCCTCGACTTCAAGGTTAGCCCGGAGGTACTTTAGTATGCTGAGCTCGTCGTCCACTACCAGTATGCGCCTCTTCTTCATTGGTTCAGCTTTCCAGTACCGTGCGGCTAGTGCCTTTAGTCTTTAGCTACCTGACTCGTTATTACAGAGGTCAAGCTGGTAATTATAGCCTTTATGCATGGCTGTTGTCAATATAACTCGACTATTCCCCATATGGTGCCGCTTTTGCAAGGCGGACGCCTAAATACCGTCGGGGTGGGGCTTTTTCCAGCTTTCGGCTTTATGTATAAGCTCGCGGGCGTTGGTCAGGGCGGTTTCGGTGTATTGGGCGCCGCCCAGCATGATAGCCAGTTCCTTGAGGCGGGCTTCGTCTTCAAGGGACTCGAGCAGGCTCAAAGTCCGCGCCCCCGCCAGCTCTTTGTGAACGCTGAAGTGGGCGTCGGCGAAGGCGGCGATCTGGGGGAGGTGGGTAACGCAGACTACCTGGTGGTTCCGCGCCAGGCTGCTGAGCTTTTTACCTATTATCTCTCCGCTCCTGCCCCCGACGCCGATATCGATTTCGTCGAAGATGAGCACGGGGATGTGGTCGGCTTCGGAAAGCGCTCCTTTGAGAGCCAGGGTGAAGCGGGAAAGCTCCCCGGTGGAAGCGATTTTAGCCAGGGGTTTTAGAGGTTCTCCGGGGTTGGTCGAGGCCATGAACTCCACCGTGTCGACGCCTTCGTTGCCGAAGGCGTAGCTCTGGCCGTCGGGGAGGGGAATTCCGCCTTCATCTTTTTCCTGGCTTAGCGATACCCTGAATTCGACCTGGGGCATATTCAGGTCGTTAAGCTCTTTTTTAACCTCGGTCATCAGTTTTTCGGCGGCTTTGGCGCGTTCTGCGGAAAGTCGAGCCGCTGTTTGCCCCATTGCCGGCTTGAGGGAAGCGGCGGTTTCTTTAAGCCGGGCGCTTCTTTCCGCGGAGTTGGAGACCTCGTCCAGCTCCTTTTGCGCCTTTGTCAGGTAAGTTAAAACCTCGCTAATGCTCTGGCCGTATTTTCTTTTAAGACCCCTGATTAGCTCCAGCCGCGATTCTATTTCTTCGAGGCGGTTGGGGTCGTATTCTAAGCCGTCGCTGTAAGCCCGCAGGCTCCTGGCTGTCTCGGTAAGCCCATCTATGGTTTCTTCGAGAAAGCCCAGTTGCCGCTTTAGGGAGGGGTCGATTTCGACCAGCTTTTTTATCGCCAGGGCGGCTTCGTTGAGCTTATCCAGTGCCGGCGTTGCCTGGCTCGAGGCGTCCTCCTCATAGAGGGCGCGGTAGGCTTCGTAAGAGACGGCTTTCAGCTTCTCGGCGGAAGCGAGAATATCCCGCTCTCTTTCCAGCTCCGGCTCCTCGCCTTCTTTGAGCTGGGCGCGGCTTATCTCCTCAAGTTGAAAGCGTAGGAATTCCTCGCGGCGGGCGCGCTCCTGCTCGTCTTTTTCCAGGGCTTTGAGCTCCTGTTCCACCTTGTTGAGTTCTTTGGCTTTGGCGTTGAAGTCCTGGCGCAATTCCAGGGTGTGGGCATAAGAATCCAGAAAGTCGAGGTGAGAGCTGCTGTCGAAGAGGGAAAGGTGGTCGCTCTGGCCGTGGATATCGACTAATAAACTCCCTATCTGGCGCAAAAGCGCCTTGGGTACGGCGTGGCCGTTCACCCTTATAATGTCGGGGCTTTTTCGGCGGAGCTGGCAGTCTATGACCAGGGTGTCTTCGTCAGCCGCTAGCTCTTTTTCCGCCAGCAGTTCTTGGAGAGAGGCGAGATTTTCCTTGAGGAGGAGGCTAAAGACCCCTTCGATTTGAGCCTGGTCGGTGCCGTGGCGGATGACTTCCTCGTCGGCTTTGCCGGCCAATAGAAGCTCTACGGCGTCGATAACCAGGGACTTGCCGGCTCCGGTTTCGCCGGTAATGATATTCAGTCCGTCATCGAGCCTCCAGTTTATGTCCTCGATGATGCCCAGGTTCTTGACCCTCAGTTCGACTAACAAATGCTTTACCTAAAGCTCTCTATCCATTTTACCACGTGCGCCGCAAAACGGCTCGGTGGCGCTCACCGCATATCGAATGCGGACTTAAGAAAACGGACGATTTTACGGCGGATGAGGGGATACCACAGCCAGATGGTGGGGTGGGTGGCGAGTAGCCAGGAGATGGGCGGTTTGCCCGCCGCTTTCCAGAAATCCAGGGTGGCTTCTTTGGGGATAGCCAGGTCCCAGAGGGCGTTAATCATCAGCACCGGACGCTGGCGCAGGCGGTGGGCGAAGGTCATGGGGTCTATCCAGAAGCTTTCCTGGGGGGGCGTAACCTTTTCCAGACCTTTTTCTTCCACCTCGGCCAGATAGTTCATATAAGAGTTCAGGGTTTTCTGGTATCCATCCTTGGTCTGCTTGCGCCCCTTGTTGTAATCGCTGGCTCTGGTTTCCCAGCCGATCTTGGTGCTGTTGCCCCCGCTGACGATAAGCCCCGCCGCCTTGATGCGCTCATCCAGCCCCATGGCTATGGCCGAGACGATAGCCCCGAAGCTCATGCCGACGGCGGCTATCTTATCGGCGTTTATCTCGGCGCGCCTTTCCGCCCAGTCGATTACCTGGAACAGGTCGATGACCGATATCACGTGGCTTTCGAACCATTCCTGGGAGGTGAGGTGGGGGAAGCGTTTCAAGACGCTGGCGGGCATACGTCGGGAGTGCATCACCGAGTAGATGACAAAGCTGGCCATGCCTTTGTTAGCCAGGGTCCTGGCCAGCATCCGGCAGGGGATTGCGCTCAGGTCGCCGATACCGGGCAGCAGGACGACCAGCGGGGCGTTGTCGGCGCCGCGCGGCTGGAAGTAATCGCCCAGGACGGTGTTGTTCAACTCGTAGGGGGTGGGGTGGGCGGTGGGGAAGTCCACCAGGTAGTGTGACCAGTGCCTGGTCGTTTTTTTGAGTTGCAGGTTAGGCTGTAGTTCAGCTTTAGGGTAGCTATATGGGTTCATCGCTTAAATAGACAAGCTGGGCACCTGGAAAAGGGACAGGAAGGAAAGGCCTTTATTTCTTCATGCTGTCGATAATAATTCCTGCGGCCAGCCTGACGCCTGTTCCCGGGGGCAGGCCACATTTCTCAAAACCCTTCTCTTGGGCAAAGGTCGCCATAGCCTCGTCACTCTCCCCGGGGTTTAGCTTATGTCCAATGGTCACTGTTTCTATTATTTTAGCGCAATGCCTATAACCCACTGCCTCTTCGAAAAGGGCTATAAATTTTTGGGCAGTCCTTATAGTTTTGCCCTTCGCTTCATAGTCCAACGGGTCATCGCTGCCGAAAAAGAGCCCGAAGGTAATCAGACTCCCGGATATACCCCCGCATATCTCGCCGGTACCCCCGATGCCGGGAAATGGGGTCAAAGCCTTAAGAATCTCCATATTGCCCAGGCCGAACTCTTCCATGAGCGCCAGTGCCGTGCCCTGGGCGCAATTCTTGAGCATAAAGTTATATTCCTCAGCCCTCCGTTGAACGCGGTCGAGGACTTCTTTTTTGTTAGCCAGCAGCTCTTTCGGGTCAAGTTTCTTCTCGGGAATACCATCCTTGGCCAGCTTTCTAACTCTAGCCTCGATGGCTTTTTCATCCCACTCTCTTGCCGCCAGTTCGTCCACCTTTTCCTTTAAAGCTGCGTAGTCCGGCATAGGTTGATTGCCTCCTCCTTGCGCTTTATTTAGCTAATCCTATAAAGTATAGCACGATTTGTTCCCGTTTTGAAAGCTAGGGACGGGGAGTTGACAAACTGTTGCCGCCTGCTTTAGTGTATTAATAGACAGTTTGACAGACAGCCAAAATTATGGTAGCGTAATGTAAGCGGCAAACGGTTGCCGCTTGCCGTAAATTAAGGGGTTTAATATGAAGAAGGTTTACGTTAAGGAAGAGGTCTGTATCGGCTGTCGGCTCTGTGAGGTTTACTGCCAGCTGCAGCACGCCCGCTCGTCAGACCTGGTCAAGGCGTTTAAGAAAGAGTCGCCGCCGCCCTTGCCCCGCCTGCGGGTGGATGAGAGGGGGGTGGTGTCGCTTTCGGTTCATTGTCAGCAGTGCGAGGACGCGCCTTGCATTCAAGCCTGTCTTACCGGTGCTCTCAGTCGCGACCCGGAAAGCCGTCTGGTGACGGTGGACGAGGATAAATGTATTGGCTGCTGGACCTGCGTGCTGGTCTGTCCGCTGGCGGCGATAAGGCAGGACAAGGAGCAAAAGAAGGCGCTGAAGTGCGACCTTTGCCAGGGAGAGGAAATTCCCGTTTGCGTGGCTAACTGCCCTAACGAAGCACTGGTCTATGTCGAGGAGCCGGAAACCAGCACCAGTCTGAAAGCCGGCTAACTAAATAATAAATAGGGGGTGTATCATGTCAGAGAATTGGGGACCGCACTATATCGTGCCTTCGGAAGTATTGAAAAAGTATTCGGGCAGCGTTCTATTACGGGAGGAGTTCGACGAGGAGCTGCTGGCCAAGGAGTTAAAGGCGCTGGGCCTGACGGGGCCTATCCTGCGGGTGGTCAACCCCTGGTACTACCGCCAGAAGAACACGGGCACCTGGATTAAGATTGGCGAGTCTATGGACAAGCAGGCGAACTTCCCGGTGAGGTGGGACACCACCGCTCTAGCCAACGGACAGTACGAGATACTGGGATTGATGCACGTCTTTGTACGCCGGAACGGCGATGAGGTAGCTATCGCCCGTGAAAACGTGGTGGAAGTTACCGTGACCAACTGACTCGCCGGGGCATAAATAAGAGGAGACTGGATGATTACTATAATCGATTATGGCGCGGGCAATCTGCGCAGCGTGGTCAATGCCGTCAGCCGTTTGGGCTACGAGGCTAGTGTAACCGCCAGCCCGGCCGAGGTGCTCAAAGCACGGGCGGTTATACTGCCGGGGGTAGGGGCGGCGGCCGACACTATGGCCAACCTGCGGCAGCAGGGGCTGGACAGCCCTATCCGGCAGTTTATTGCCGAGGGGAAGCCCTTCCTCGGTGTCTGCATCGGGATGCAGGTCTTGTTCAGCGACACCGAAGAGGGCGGCAACCACCAGTGCCTGGGGGTTATTCCCGGTAAGGTGCGCAAGTTTCCCCCGGGCTTAAAAGTCCCGCATATGGGCTGGAACCAGCTCAAGCAGAAGATAGCGCACCCCGTCTTCGAGGGTATAGCCGACGGCGCCAACTTCTACTTTGTGCACAGCTATTACGTCGAGCCCGAAGATAAGGCGCTGGTGGCGGGCGAAACCGAGTACGGGCTGCCCTTTTGCAGCGTTGTCGCCAGAGACAACCTGATAGCCACCCAGTTTCACCCGGAGAAAAGCGGGGAGGTGGGGTTGAAGGTGTACGATAATTTCATCAGGATGGCGTTGAGATAATGGCTAAAACAGGCAAGATAAAGTACTTGATAATCGGCAACTCGGCGGGGGGCATCGGTGCCGCCGAAGCCATCCGCGAGCTGGATAAAGCGGGGACGATGGCTATCGTCTCCGACGAGCCCTATCCCGCCTACTCGCGCCCGCTTATATCGGAGCACCTGTTCGAGGGGCGACCTCTGGAAAGAATGCTCTACCGTCCCCCCGATTTCTACGAGGGGAATAATATCCAGACCATCTTCGATAAGAAGGTGGCGCGGGTCGATTTCGGCGGGCATAGCCTGGAATTAGAAAGCGGGCGAAGTCTGGAGTGGCAAAAGCTGCTGCTGGCTACGGGCGGCTCGCCTATAGTGCCCAGGATGGAGGGTGGCGATGGAAAAGGCGTTTTCACCTTCACCAGGCTCGACGACGCCAAGGCCATCGACAAGTTCCTCAATAAGCGAAAGGGAGAGACGCGGGCGCTGGTTATCGGCGGCGGGCTTATCGGGGTGAGCGCCAGCGAGGCGCTGGTGAAGCGGGAGGTGGAAGTTACTATTGTCGAGATGAAGGACTGGATATTGAACACTATCCTCGACGAAGAGGCGGCAGAGTTAGAAGCGAAGGCTCTAGTTGATGCCGGTGTCGATATCATAACCGGACATACCGTGGCTAAGATAAACAAGAATTCGTCTGGTGCTGTCGATGGCGCCGTTCTCGACGATGGACGTACTGTTGACTGCGATATGGTCGTCGTCGCCATCGGCGTTACGCCGCGACTGGAGCTGGTGGCGGGTACTAAGGTTAAGACCAACCGCGGCGTAATCGTCGACCGCTGTATGAAAACATCGATGGCCGACGTCTATGCCTGCGGGGATATCGCCGAGGCCTACGACTTCGTTTACGATGAGAACCGGGTTACCCCGGTCTGGCCCAACGCCTATGTCGGGGGGAGGGTTGCCGGACAGAATATGGCCGGTACCAAGGCGGAATACCAGGGCGGGACGGCTATGAATTCCCTGAAGTATTTCGGGGTGAATATCGTCTCGGCGGGTATGGTGACACCGCCCGATAAAAGCTACGAGGTCATTATCCAGCGAGGCGATGGCATCTACAAGAAGGTGATGCTCAAAGACGGGCTGATTACGGGGCTGGTCTTTGCCGGAGATATCGAGAAATCGGGCATTATATATAATTTAATGAAGGACAGGGTGAAAGTCGACGGCTTCAAGCAAGAGCTGGTTGCCGATGACTTCGGACTGGCTTCGCTGCCCGAGGAAATCTGGCGTGCCCGATTGGCGACGCCAGAGGTAAGCGTTGGAGAATAGTGATGAGAAACATCCGAGAGATAAATAACCCCAACAACGATAATAAGGTAATCGACGCCTGTTCTATATTCGGCGCCATGGATATCTCAGGACGGCGCTTTTCGGGGGAGGGGGTTATCAAGGCTACGGCCAATATGCGCGACCGCGGTAACGGGCTGGGCGGCGGTTATGCCGTCTACGGGCTTTATCCCGCATACACCGACCAGTACGCCTTCCATGTCATGTACCTGAGCCCGAAAGGGCAGCGGGATACCGAGGCGTTTATCAAGGAGAACTTCAGTCTGGTCGCCGAGGAAGACGTGCCGACGCAATCGATTCCCCAGATTACAGACCCGCCTTTGGTGCGGCGTTACTTTCTTGACATAAACCAGGGCCAGCTTGGTGAACTAGCCGAGGACGACTATATCGTGGACCGGGTGATGACCATCAATACCAAATTGGGCGACAGCTTCGTCTTCTCCAGCGGCAAGGATATGGCCGTCTTCAAGGGGGTGGGCTACCCCCAGGATATCGCTGATTACTTCTGCCTGGAGCAGTATCAGGGCTACCTCTGGACGGCGCACGGGCGTTTCCCCACCAATACACCGGGCTGGTGGGGTGGGGCACACCCCTTCTCCATCCTGGACTGGACGGTTATTCATAACGGCGAGATTTCCTCCTACGGGATAAACCGCCGCTACCTGGAGCAGTTTGGCTATCACTGCACCATGCAGACCGATACCGAGGTGGTGGCTTACGCCGTCGACCTGCTCATGAGAAAGCACCATTTGCCATGGGAGATAACCGCCAAAATACTGGCGCCGCCTTTCTGGAGCGATATCGAGCGTATGCCTAAAGACGAGCAGGAATTAATGCGGGCGCTGCGCCAGGTTTACGGCAGCCTGCTCCTGAACGGGCCCTTCGCCGTCATTATCGCCCATCACGGCGAGATGATTGGGCTTACCGACCGCATCCGTTTGCGGCCGCTCACGGTGGGGGAGAAAGGCGATGTGCTCTACATCTCCTCCGAAGAATCGGCCATCCGCCTGATTTCTCCCGAACTGGATAAGGCCTGGATACCCATGGGCGGCGAGCCGGTTATCGGTAGACTCAGGACTGCAGACGAGCTAACCGCCGCGGAGGCGAAATAAGATGCTGACCAAGAGGATTATACCCTGCCTGGATGTTAAAGGCGGGCGGGTGGTCAAGGGCAAGAGCTTCGTCCAGCTGCGCGACGCCGGCGACCCGGTGGAAAGGGCCGACTTCTACTACAGAGAAGGCGCCGACGAGCTGGTCTTCCTCGATATTACGGCGACGCCCGAAGGGCGCGACACCATGGTCGATGTCGTCGAGCGTATCTCGGAGAAGGTTTTTATGCCGCTGACGGTGGGGGGTGGGCTGCGCAACATCACCAATATGCGGCGTATGCTGCTGGCGGGGGCGGACAAGGTCTCCATAAACACCGAGGCGGTGCTTAACCCCGGTTTAATCAGTGAGGGCGCCGAGAAGTTCGGCAGCCAGTGCATCGTAGTGGCTATTGACGCTAAACGTTTGAATGCCAATCAGCTCAAGTGGGAGGTCTATATCAATAGCGGGCAAAAAGCCACGGGCAACGATGCCATCGAGTGGGCAAAGAAGGCGGTTGAGCTCGGCGCTGGTGAGCTATTGCTGACCAGCATGGACGCCGACGGACACCAGACGGGCTATGATAACGAGCTGAACCGCACTGTTTCGGAGGCGGTGAGCGTACCGGTAATTGCCAGCGGCGGCGCCGGCGCCCCCGAAGACCTTTATAAAGCGCTGGTCGAGGGCAAGGCGGACGCCGTGCTCGCCGCCAGCATCTTTCACTACGGCACCTACTCCATCAATGATATAAAGCAATATCTGTCCCAGCGGGGCATACCGATACGGATGCAGGGAGGGTGAGAAGATGAAGACCTATATAGCACCCAAGTTTCTAGTGAAGCGGGACCCGGACCTGTGTATCCAGTGTAAGGTCTGCGTCAACCAGTGCACCTTCGACGCCCAGTACTATGACGCCGAGGATGACGAGGTGAAGAGCCGCCCTGAAAACTGCGTCGGCTGTCACCGCTGCGATCTCTTTTGCCCGACACAGGCGCTGACCATCATCCGCAACCCGCAGGAATACCGCGAGAACTATAACTGGCGCCCCGAGGTCGTCGAGGACATCTTAAAACAGGCCGAGACGGGTGGGGTGCTACTCACCGGCATGGGTGATGATAAGGAGCAGCGCGTTTACTGGGACCACCTGTTGCTCAACGCTAGCCAGGTAACCAACCCCTCCATCGACCCCCTGCGCGAGCCGATGGAGTTGACCACCTGGTTGGGCAGGAAGCCCGACCGGCTGGAGCTCGACGATAAGAATCAAAAACTAAAGACGAAGTTCGCCCCCCAGGTGAGGCTGGAGGTGCCAATAATGTTCGCCGCCATGTCCTACGGGGCGGTGAGCCTTAACGTGCATACCTCCTTAGCCAGAGCCGCCACCGAAATGGGCACCCTCTGGAATACGGGCGAGGGGGGGCTGCACCCCACCCTCTACAAGTACGGCGATAACACCATCGTCCAGGTGGCTTCGGGGCGTTTCGGCGTCCAGGCCGACTACCTGAACGCGGGTAGGGTGGTCGAGATTAAAATCGGGCAGGGAGCCAAGCCGGGTATCGGCGGGCACCTGCCGGGAGAGAAGGTAAGCGCCGAGGTATCATTAACCCGTATGATTCCTCAGGGGACGGATGCTTTATCTCCGGCGCCGCAGCACGATATCTACTCTATAGAAGACCTGGCGCAGCTTATCCACGCCCTGAAAGAGGCGACCAACTACACCAAGCCGATATCGGTAAAGATTGCCGCCGTCCACAACTCGGCGGCGATTGCCAGCGGTATGGTGCGGGGTGGTGCCGATATCATCGTCCTCGACGGGCTGAGGGGCTCGACGGGGGCGGCGCCCAAGATTATCAGGGATAACGTGGGCATTCCCATCGAGCTGGCGCTGGCGGCGGTGGACACGCGCCTGCGTGAGGAAGGCATCCGCAACCAGGCTTCCGTCGTTGTTTCCGGCGGCATCAGGAACAGCGGGGACGTGGCTAAAGCCATCGCCCTCGGTGCCGACGCCGTCTATATCGGCACGGCGGCGCTCATCGCCCTGGGCTGTCACGTCTGTCAGCAGTGCCACACCGGCAAGTGCGCCTGGGGTCTCTGCACCACCGACCTGCGCCTGACCAAGCGGGTCAACCCCGATATCGGCGCGCGGAGACTGGCCAACCTGCTCCGAGGCTGGAGCCTCGAGCTTAAGGACATACTGGGGGGGCTAGGGGTTAATGCTATCGAGAGCCTGCGCGGTAACCGACTGCACCTGAGGGGCGTGGGCTTAACCGATACCGAGCTGGAAATACTGGGAGTAAGGATGGCCGGGAGTTAGCATGGCTAATAGAAGAAATTCCGTAGTCAAAATAGACGCCAGCGGCGTTTACTACCGCGAGCTTAACGATATGCTGCGCGAGGCTATCGGTAACGGCACCCGCCGCATCGAGCTGCGCAACGTCTACGGGCAGCGGTATATCGGCACCGACCTCAATGTGCCCGTGGAGATAGAGATACTGGGCACTCCGGGCAACGACCTGGGGGCGTTTATGAACGGGCCCAGGATTACCGTCCGCGGTAACGCCCAGGACGGCTGCGGTAACACCATGAACGAGGGCGAGATAATAATTCACGGTCACGCCGGCGATATTATCGGGCTGGCGGCGCGGGGTGGCAAAATCTTCGTCCGCGAGGACGTGGGCTACCGGGCAGGCATCCACATGAAAGAGTACCAGGGGCAAAAGCCGGCGCTGGTTATCGGGGGCACTGCCCAGGACTTCGCCGGGGAGTATATGGCGGGGGGTGTTATGATTCTGCTTGGCCTTACCCTGGGCGAGGGCGAGCCGCACAAAGCCCGTTTTATCGGCACCGGCATGCACGGCGGCGTCATCTACCTGAGGGGGAGCGTTGAGGAGCACCAGCTGGGCAAAGAGGTCGGCGTCGCCGAGTTGGAAGATAACGACCGCCAGGTCTTGAAGCAGTATGTCGGCGAGTTCGCCGGCCACTTCGATTACGATGCCGACGAAATAATGCAACGCAAGTTCGTGAAGCTGTTCCCGCGCTGGCTCAGGCCTTACGGCCGGCTTTATGCCTACTGATGGGGTGGAATGTGTGGCGCATACTGATTATAGCTCAGGAAAGCGAGGCGACGAGAAAGCTGCGCTCCCAGATTGCCCGCCACGGCCTAGCCTGCTCCATCGTGCCCCACGGCGATGAGCTGGAAGAAGAGATAATCACCTACCGACCCGACTTGGTCCTGGTCGAGATGAGCGATAACCTGACCTCCGCCCGTACCCTGGGGCTTATCGGTGAGTTTAAGGATAAAAGAAAGCTGCCGTTTATCGCCCTGGTGGTCAGGGAGACGCTGGACGAGATTGATGCCATCGCTGCCGACGATTTTCTGCCCAGCCCTTACGACGGCCGTGAGCTGGTCTTGAGGATAAAGAGGCAGCTCAACATAGCCAAGAACGGCGCCAGCGGCGAGCTGATTAAGTGTGACGGCTTGCTCATCGACCTGGCCCGCTACGAGGTGACGCTGGAGGGCAGGATAGTGGAGCTGACCTTCAAGGAGTACGAGCTGCTGAAACTGCTGGCGGCTAACAGCGGGCGCGTCTACAGCCGCGAGGCGCTGCTCGACCAGGTCTGGGGCTATGACTACTACGGCGGCGACAGGACGGTGGACGTGCACGTAAGAAGGCTCCGCAGCAAAATCGAAGACCCGACTCACACCTTCATCGAGACGGTGCGAAACATCGGCTACCGCTTCAAGAAAAGCCTCTAGCTACCTCTCATTTGTAACCAGAATTTAACACGTTTGTAATCTGCTGGAAACATTTACGGGCTATAGTGGAGGAAAAGGTAGGGAGGTTGCTTATGCCCGTAAGTCCCGGTGATACCGCCTGGCTCTTGCTCTCGTCGGCGATGGTTATGCTGATGACGCCGGGGCTGGCGCTGTTCTACGGCGGCATGGTGAGGCGGAAGAACCTTCTTTCCACCATCATGATGAGCTTCGTCGCCCTGGGACTGGTGGGCGTGCTCTGGGTGCTCTACGGCTACAGCCTGAGCTTCGGTACGGATAACGGTGGTTTTATCGGCGGACTCAACTTCATCGGGCTGATGGGTGTTGGGCAGGAGCCGTCGGCGGTTTACGCCACCACCGTGCCCCACCTGGCTTTCATGATATTCCAGGCGATGTTCGCCATCATTACGGTGGCCCTGATTACGGGCGCCGTGGTGGAGAGGATAAAGTTCAGCTCTCTGCTCGTCTTTTCAGCCTTGTGGCTGACCGTGGTCTATTGCCCGGTGGCGCACTGGGTGTGGGGGGACGGGGGCTGGCTGCTTAATCTGGGCGCTCTCGACTTCGCCGGCGGCACCGTCGTCCACATCAATGCCGGCGTTTCGGCTCTGGCCCTGGTGTTGCTCCTGGGGCGGCGGCGGGGTTTCCCCGGGCAGGCTATGGAGCCGAGCAATATCCCTTTGGTCGTGCTCGGCGCGGGGCTGCTCTGGTTCGGCTGGTTCGGCTTTAATGCCGGCAGCGCCCTGACCGCAGGCGGGCTGGCTTCGAGCGCTTTTGTCGCCACCAATATTTCGGCGGCGATGGCGGCTTGCACCTGGATGGTGATTAGCTGGCTGCACCGTCGACCTACCGTCCTGGGCACGGTCACCGGGGCGGTGGTAGGGCTGGTGGCTATCACACCGGCCGCTGGTTTCGTCGAGCCCTTAGCGGCTATACCCATAGGCGGCATCGCCGCTATCATCTCTTACTACGGTATGCTATTATTGAAGATGAAACTCGGCATGGACGATTCTCTGGATGTCTTTGCCTGCCACGGGCTGGGCGGCATCTGGGGAGCCCTGGCCACGGGCATTTTCGCCACGGTGACGGTCAATGCCGGTGGGGCTGACGGGCTGCTTCTGGGCAACGGGACGCAGCTCTTAAAGCAGTTGGTCGGTGTTGTCTCTGTCGGCGGCTTTGCCTTCGTTGCCACCTGGGTGTTGGGCAAGCTGGTCGATGTTACCATCGGGTTGAGAGTGGGGGAGACGGAGGAGATGGTGGGGTTGGATATCTCGCAGCACGGCGAGAGGGCTTACGGAGGTCTGCTGCGATGAAGAAGATAGAGGCTATTATCCGCGAGGAAAGGCTGGATGCCGTTAAAAAAGCGCTGGAAGAGAACAGCTATTTCGGCATGACCGTCAGTGAGGTGAGCGGGCGGGGCAAGCAGAAGGGGATACCGCTGCAGTGGCGGGCGGGGGAATACAGGGTGGACTTGCTGCCCAAGCTCAAGATTGAGCTGGTGGTGCTGGATGAGGACGTTTCTGTGGCGGTAGACGCCATTATCCGTAATTCCCGGACGGGCGAGATCGGCGACGGTAAGATTTTTATCCTGCCCGTTGAGTCGGTGGTGCGCGTCCGCACCGGAGATAGGGACGAGGGGGCAATCTAGACCGAGGTAATAACACTATCCTGAAGATACTAGAAAGAGGAGGCAAAAATGGCTAAGAGAACCAGAGAAGAAGGCAAGGAATACGTCCTGAAGATGGCTAAGGAGCACGACGTTAAGTTTATCCGGCTGTGGTTTACCGATATCCTGGGCATGCTCAAGAGTTTTGCCATTACCGTGGAGGAGCTGGAGACGGCATTGGAGGAGGGGATGGGCTTTGACGGCTCGTCAATCGAGGGGTTTGCCCGTATCGACGAGAGCGACATGGTGGCTATGCCCGACCCCGACACCTTCCACTTGCTGCCCTGGAGGCCGCGCGAGCACCGCGCCGTGGCTCGGATGTTCTGCGATATCCTTAAGCCGGGCGGTCAGCCCTTTGATGGCGACCCCAGGTATGTCTTGAAGCAGACCCTGAAGCGCGCCGCCGACCTAGGCTACACCTATTACGTCGGGCCGGAGCTGGAATATTTCTACTTCCGTAATTCCGAAGGCACCGAACAACTCGACCACGGCGGCTATTTCGACCTCGTCCCGCTGGATATGGCCACCGACCTGCGCCGGGAAACCGTGCTTGAACTGGAGGAGTTAGGTATCGGCGTCGAGTATTCTCACCATGAGGTGGCCGGCAGCCAGCACGAGATAGATATGCGCTATACCGACGCCCTGACCATGGCCGACCAGGTGATGACCTATCGGCTGGTGGTGAAGCAGGTTGCCATCAACAACGGTATCTACGCTACCTTTATGCCCAAGCCTATCTTCGGCATCAACGGCAGCGGTATGCACGTGCACCAGTCGCTCTTCAAGGGCGATAAGAACGCCTTTTTCGATGCCAAGGATCCCTATCACCTGTCCAAGATAGCCAGGAGCTACATCGCGGGCTTGCTCAAGCACGCCCCCGAAATCACGGCGGTGACCAACCAGTGGATTAATTCCTACAAGCGGCTGGTGCCCGGTTACGAGGCTCCGGTCTATCTTTCCTGGGCGCGGCGCAACCGCTCCGACCTAATCCGCGTCCCCGAATACAGGCCGGGCCGGGAAAAGGCGACCCGAATCGAGTTTCGCTCCCCCGACCCCGCCTGCAACCCCTATCTTGCTTTCAGCGTCATGCTGGCGGCGGGACTGGAGGGAATCAAGAAGGGGCTGGAACCGCCCGCGCCGGTGGAAGAGAACGTCTACGAGATGAGCGAGGTGGAGAGGAAGAAGAGGGGTATCGACATCTTGCCCGCCAGCCTGCTGCAGGCTATAATGTTGGCGGAGAAGAGCGAGGTGGTTCGTAAGGCACTGGGCGAGCATGTCTTTGAGGCTTTTATCCAGAACAAGAAGATAGAGTGGAACCAGTACAAAGCCCAGGTAACCGAGTACGAGCTGAAGAAATACCTGCCCATATTATAAGTCTAGAGGGGGGCCTCTATGCCGCAGAAGGTTGATGCGCGTCGGCTGCGCATTGGAATGGCCCAGCTCAACGCCACGGTAGGTGATTTCGAGGGCAACCTGCGTAAAATGCTTGAAGGTGTTGAGCGGGCGAAGGCTTTAGGCGTAGACCTGCTTACCTTCCCCGAGTTGGCTGTCTGCGGCTATCCGCCCGAAGACCTCCTCTTTAAGCCCCACTTTATCGCCGAAAACCGACGCTATCTGCAAAAGTTGGTCGAGGCTTCATCAGGTATCAGCGTCATTGTCGGTTTCGCCGATGCCAAAGAGGATATCTATAACGCCGCTGCCGTCATCCACGACGGTAAGCTGGTCGACGTTTACCACAAGATATTCTTGCCCAACTACGGCGTCTTTGACGAGAACCGCTATTTCCGCCCCGGTGACAGGTGCCCGGTTTATACCATCGCCGGCGTTGGTGTCGGCGTCAATATCTGCGAAGACATCTGGTACGAAGTCGGCCCGGCTAGCCTCCAGGCTTACGCTGGGGCTGAGGTTATCGTCAATATCAGCGCTTCGCCCTTTTATTTCGGCAAGGCAGACGTCAGGGAGGCAATGATAGCCACCCGGGCTAGCGACAATATAGCTATTTTTGCCTATAACAACCTGGTGGGGGGGCAGGACGAGCTGGTCTTTGACGGCGGCGGCCTGGTGCTGGATGAGAAAGGGCGGTTGCTAGCCAGGGGCAAGCAGTTTGAGGAAGACATGATATTAGCCGACTTGGATGTTGCCGCCGTTGCTCAAGCGCGCCTCAAAGACCCGGAGTGGCAAAAGGGGACGATGCCCTGGAAAGAAAAGCCGTGGCGGGTCACCAGAGCCACGCTATCCGATAAGCCTTTTAGCACGGAAAAGCCATCAATCTCCCCCGTAAAAGTCAAAACGAGGAGTCTGCCCGCTGAAATCTATGACGCCCTGGTGCTGGGCACGGGCGACTATGTTACTAAGAACGGCTTTAAAAAGGTATTGATTGGGCTTTCGGGAGGAATAGATTCCAGCCTGGTAGCCGCTATTGCCGTTGATGCCTTGGGCAAGTCGAACGTGGTGGGGGTGGCTATGCCTTCAAGGTATTCCTCGGCGGGCAGCATATCCGACGCTGAGCTTCTGGCCAGGAATCTGGGCATCAAGCTGCTGACCGTCCCCATCGAGAAGGTCTTCCAGGCCTACCATGATACGCTCGCCGGGGCTTTTAAGGGGATGAAGCCCGATATCACCGAGGAGAATATTCAAGCCCGTATCAGGGGCAACATCCTGATGGCGCTGTCCAATAAGTTCGGCTGGCTGGTGCTGACCACGGGTAACAAGAGTGAGATGGCCACCGGCTACACCACACTCTACGGGGATATGGCGGGTGGTTTTGCCGTAATAAAGGATGTGCCCAAGACCATGGTTTACGAGCTTGCCCGTTACCGCAATTACCGGGCCGATAAGGCGCTGATACCCTCTTCGGTTATCGAAAAACCGCCTTCGGCGGAGCTGAGGCCCGAGCAGAAGGACATCGACACCCTGCCTGACTACGAATTGCTCGACCCGGTGCTCAAAGCCTACGTCGAAGAGGATAAGAGCGTCGAGGAGATTATCGCCCTGGGCATCGATGAAGAGGTGGTCAAGAGAGCCGCCCGGCTGGTGGACGGCAGCGAGTACAAGCGGCGGCAGGCGCCGCCGGGGGTAAAGATAACCGCCCGCGCCTTCGGGCGTGACCGCCGCTTGCCCATTACCAACCGCTATAAGGGGTGGTAGGGGCTTAAAGCTATTGGCAGGGCGTGGTATAATAGCCCCAAGCCATACCGTTAAGCAGTGAGGTTGCCATGGAACAGGTCGTCGGTGCTGACGCCGAAAATAAGCTGATAGCTATCCTCAAAATCCTGAGCGAGTACTCGGAGCCGCTGGGCTCAATCACCATCGCCCGCCGCCTGGAGGGAGAGGGGGTTTTTTTGAGCGAGCGAGCGGTCAGGTATCACCTGAGGATAGCCGACGAGCGCGGCTACACCCAGCCGGGGGGTCGGGATGGGCGGATGATTACCCCCGAGGGACGGCGGGAAGTCAAAGAAGCACTGGCTTCGCAGCAGCTCGGTTTCGTCAAGGAGAAGCTGGAGTTGCTGGCTTACCAGACCACCTTCGACCCCGAAAAGCGCACCGGGCAGTTGCCGATAAACACCTCGTTTGTGGCTAAAGATAAGTTTAAGAAGGCGCTTGTCGCCATGAGAGATACCTTTAAGGCGGGAATCTGCGTCAGCGGCCTGGTGGCTGTGGCGGAGGCAGGCGAGCACCTCGGGGCCGTGGTCGTGCCCGACGGCAAGGTCGGCTTCGCCACCGTTTGCGGCGCGGCGATAAACGGCGTGCTGCTCAAGGCGGGTATTCCCAGTGAGTTTCGGTTCGGCGGCGTGCTCGAGGTGAGAAAATCGGAGCCGAGGCGATTTGTGGCCATAATCGACTATGCCGGCACTTCCCTCGACCCATCGGAGCAGTTTATCCGGGCCAGGATGACCAGTGTCGGCGAAGCCGCCCGGACGGGCAGCGGTAAGATTCTGGGCAATTTCCGTACCATACCCGCCCAGGCCAGAGGAGCCGTGGAAGAAAAGCTGGCTTTGCTCAAGGAAGTCGGTATTAACGGGGTCTATGCCCTGGGCGAAACCAGCGAGCCGCTTTGCCAGATTCCGGTAGCCTTGAATCGGGTCGGTGCCGTCCAGCTCGGCGGGCTTAACCCGGTGGCGGCAGCGGTCGAAGCCGGCATTGACATTGAAAACGTAGCCGAGAGCGGGCTGGTTGACTTCGACCAGCTGGGCAGCTTCTCGAAATTATAGGGCAAATTAACATCTTTTCAGCCTGTATAGGATTGACTCGATAATCCTGGTTGCGGTAAACTGTTCTTTGTTTAGACTATATCTAAAGACTCTCCGAGCTATTTTGCCTAAACCGATAACGGCATGGCAGCTGGCCGAGAGGGTATTGCCGGAAACGGCAATGCCTCCCGTGTTTGGAAAGGAGGGTGCATGTGTGCCCGCCCGTAGCACTTCCCTCCGGAAGTGTTTTTATTTTTTATGACTACCCCGGCTTGACCCTGTTGAGCCAGTGGCTATAAAGATTTAAGGAGGGAAAGTTGAAAAGCGTTAGCTTAAAAATCAATGGAGTACAGCACAGGTTGGTCGTCGAGGAGGATGCGGTGCTCCTCGATCTGCTCCGGGAGGAGATGAGACTCACCGGTACCAAGCAGGGGTGTGACCGCAAGGGCCAGTGCGGAGCTTGCACCGTGATTGTCAACGGCAAGACGGTCTTATCCTGTCTGACCAAGGTAGCCAACCTCGACGGCGCCGAGGTCATCAGCGTGGAGGGGTTGGGCACGCCCGAAAATCCGCATCTGATACAGGAGGCCTACGTCCTATCCGGGGCTATTCAATGCGGCTTTTGCACACCGGGTCTGATTATGGCCACCAAGGTCCTGCTGGACAAGAACCCGAAGCCTACCCGTGATGAAATCAAGATAGCCTTGAGGAACCACCTATGCCGCTGCACCGGCTATAGCAAGATTATCGAAGCCGTTGAGCTGGCCGCCCGTTTTCTGCGCGGAGACACGACCCCGGCCAAGATGAGGCCCGACCCCAAGGGAAAGCAGATAGGCGTTTCTCACCCCCGTCCCTGGTCTATGCTCAAAGCCTGCGGGCTGGCGCCGTTTGCCGCTGACATCGTTATGCCGGGGGCGCTGGAGTTAGCCGTGGTGGCCAGCCCACACCATAACGCCCGCATAAATAAAATCGACACTACCAAGGCGGAAAAGATGCCCGGTGTCGCTGGCATATTGACCGCCAAGGATATCAAGGGTAACAACGCGCTGGGCAAGGATAAGAAGGTGCTCTTCGATATCGGTGATATCGTCCCCCTGCTCGGGGCGCACGTGGCTATTGTCGCCGCCAATAGCCGTAAGGAAGCCCTGGCTGCGGCGGAAGCGGTAAAAGTAGAATACGATATTTTGCCGAGGGTGGCTACCCCACAGGAGGCGCTGGCGAAGGGCGCCCTCGAAGTGCAGCCGGGCACCGGCAACATCTGCATGTTAAACCGGCAGGTCAAGGGCGACGCCAAGAAGGCGCTGGAGTCTTCGGCGTTTGTCGTCGAGGCCGATTTCAGCACGCAGTGGATTCACCAAGCGCCGCTGGAACCCGAGGCCGGGGTTGCCTACCTGGAAGGAGAGGGCAAGGACGCCGAGCTGGTGGTGGTGGGGCGCTCTCTGCGCATTCACGACCACGCCCAGTTGATTAAAGAAGCGCTGGGTTGGGGAAAAATCCGCTACCAGGAAGCCTTTACCGGCGGGCAGTTCGGCATAAAGGTTGACCTTACCTCCGAGCATATAGCTGCCGCCGCCGCCCTTCACTTCAAGAGACCGGCGCGCTATATCCCCGGCACCACCGAGTCCATGCAGATGACCAGCAAACGGCACCCCTTTGGCATGAAGGTGCGCCTGGGTGCCGATGACCAGGGCAAGCTCACCGGGTATGAGATATACGCCACCGTGGAGAAGGGCGCCTTCTCTTCAGCGGCGTGGGTTATCGTCCACCGCGCCCTGGCCATGCTCAGCGGCGGGTACTACATACCGGATGTATTCGGCGAAATAAAGGTGGTCTACACCAACAATATCTGGGGAGGTGCCGCCAGAGGAGCCGGCCCGCCCCAGGTTAACTACGCGCTGGAGTCGGCTATGAATCTGCTGGCGGCTAAGGCGGGCATGGACCCGCTGGCTTTCCGTCAGCTCAATATCATTAAGCCCGGAGAGTCTACCTCCAGCAGCCATATCATGGAGGAATGGGCTCTGGACGGTTGCCTGAAAAAAGTAAAACCCCTCTACGAAAAGGCGCTGAAGGAAGCCGCCGCCTTTAAGTCCGCTAACCTGAGGCGGGGGGTAGGGCTGGCGGGCTCTAGCTTCGGCATCGGCGAGCCTATGGACAAATCCGATGTTGCCGTGGAGCTGGATGCCGACAATGGCCTGACCATTTACGCCTCGGTGGCGGACCCCGGTGAGGGCAACGACGCCATGCTGACCCAGATTGCCTCCTACCTGACCAAAATTCCCAGGGAGAAAATCCGCCTGCAGACCCGCGATTCAGTGCTGACGCCTAATTCGGGGCTTTCGGCTGGTTCCCGGCAGACCTTTATGTCGGGGCATGCCCTGGTTAAAGCCATAGAAGCCCTGCAAGCCGCTATGAAAGAGGCCGGAGCCAAGACCCATGCCGACCTGGTTAAAGCGGGCAAGCCGACCCGCTATCAGGTGCAGCATAATCTGACGCATAAGGGTATGGACGAGGAGACGGGCCAGGGCGAGTTCTTCGCTTCCCGGTGCCACGGGGTGCAAATGGCCGAGGTCGAAGTCGATACCAAGAGCGGCGAGGTGAGGGTGCTTAAGATGACGGGTGTCGTTGACGCGGGCACCCTTATCAATCCCATGAACGTCCTCTGCCAGATTGAGGGTGGTATGGATATGGGCGCAGGTATGGCGCTGCGTGAGAAATACATCCACGGCGAAACGGTGGACTGGCTAACCTATAAGTACCCCACCATGAAGGACTCTTTCGATAAGGAAGTGATCCTTATCGAGACGCCACGTAAGAACGGGCCGCTGGGAGCCACCGGTGTCGGCGAGTTCACCCTTATGCCCACCTCACCGTCAATTATGAATGCCATCGAGAATGCCATCGGTGCCCGAATTTATGACCTGCCGGCTACGCCGGACAAGGTTCTCAAGGCGCTCAAAGGCAAGAAGGCTTGAAGGCTGGTCGTTAGTCATAAAAAAGCAGGGTCGAGGTTAATTTCCTCGACCCTGTTTAGTTTATCTAAGGCGTTTGGTTTTTAGTCTTTTACCTTGGTCTCTTTCTCCAGTACCTCGGATAGAGCCCGGTAGCCCTCGCCGCCGAAGGACTTGAACTGCAGGGTAAGCAACTCCGAGTATTTAAAGCTCTTGGAATTAATCCAGTCCCGGTGGACCTTGTCGCCCCGCCCGATCATGTGGCGGGCTAAATCAAGGGCGCTGCTCGAAACCTTGTTACATACAGGACAGTGATAACTCATATAAAACCTCCGCTAACTTAGGCCAAAGCCTTATTTCGCCTTCTTATTTTTCTCCTTCTCCCTGAGGGCCTTAAAGACCTTCTCCGGGGTTATGGGTAAATCGTTGATGCGAACACCGACGGCTTTGTAGATGGCGTTGCCGATAGCGCCGGCGGTGGGATTGGTAAGACCTTCGCCGGCTTCCTTGGCGCCGAAGGGGCCTTCGGGCTCGTAGGTGTCAATCTCCAGAATATCGGTCTCGGGCATATCCAGGGAGCGGATGAGCTTGTAATCGGCGATGGACGGGTTGAGTATCTTGCCGTCGTCCATGGGCTGGTCTTCACAGAAGCCGTAGCCGCCCGCCATCATGATAGCCCCTTCCAGCTGCCCTTCGATGCCCAAGGGGTTGACTACGGTGCCGCTTTCGTGGGCGGTGGTAACGTTCACCAGCTTATAGCGGCCCGTCTCCACGTCCACAGCCACCTCAGCCGCCTGGACGCCGAAGCTGTAAGCGGGGGATATCATGCCCTTGCGGTGGGGGGTATAGTGTCCGCGGCCCATGATAGCCACGCCGTCTTTGCCCCTTATCGCCTCCTTAACGATATCGTAGTAGGAGACACCTCTTTCTGGACGGTCGACCAGGTGTATCCGGCCGTCTTTGATATCCAGGTCGTAGACAATGTTAACGCCCATCTTGGCGGCGGCGAATTCCATAATCTGGCTCTTGGCGTCGGCGGCCGCTCTCTTGACGGCGTTACCGTTCATCAGTGTCTCCCGGCTGCCCCAGGCACCGAGGTCGGGCGGGCAGATGCCGGTATCGCCGGAGAAGATTCTGACATCCTCCAGTTTGATTCCCAGCTCCTCGGCGCAGATCATGCTCAGGGTGGTATTGGAACCCTGTCCAATATCACAGGCGCCGGTGTAAAGGTCTACTTTACCGTCGATGTTTATCCTGACCACGGCCGCCGAGAAGGCGTAGGGGGTGTTGAACCAGTTGAAGATACCGCCGGACATAAAGCCATAGGCGGAAACGCCGATGCCGTGGTTGGCGGGCAGCTTGTCCTGCTTCTTGATGTGCTCTTCAATCTTGTCCAGGCACTGGTGCAGACCGCAGCTCTGGATAAAAGCCTGTCCGGGGACCTCATAGTTAGGCGTCATGCCGTTCTTGCGCCGTATCTCGATGGGGTCGATGCCCAGGTCATCGGCCATCATATCGATCTGGGATTCGCCGACGAAGGTTGACTGGGGGGCACCGAAGCCGCGCATAGCCGAGGTAACAGCCGTATTGGTATAGACCCGGTAGCCGTCGTAGCGGTAGTTGGGATATTTATAGGGGAAAGAGGAGAAGAAACCGGTCAGGTAGAGCGCCGTAGCCCCCATAGCGGTATAGGCACCACCCTCGGTGATGACGCGGGCTTCTTTAGCTAACATAGTACCGTCTTTCTTGGCGCCTAGTTTGAGGAAGTAGTACATGGGGGTGCGGCGCTTGGTGGCGGTAAACTCCTCTTCCCTGCTCAGGACTATCTTTACCGGCTGGCAGAGCTTCTGGGAGAGTATGGCGGAGCAGAACTGAGCCGAGTCGAGCTCGAACTTGCTGCCGAAGCCGCCGCCGGTGTGGCGGTTCATCACCCTGATGTCGCTCTCTCGCATATCCAGCATATCGGCATACAGCCGCTGGATGTAGTATGACGATTGGGATGATGTCCACACGGTGAGCTTGCCGTTGTGGCCGAAGCTGGCCACGGCGTCGTGGGTCTCCATGCAGACGTGCGCCTGCGAAGAACACTTGAACTGGTCTTCGCGGATATAGTCGCACTTCTTGAAGGCTTCGTCGACGTCGCCCCACTCGATATGGCGGTTGATATTAATATTGAGCTCGACGCCGTCGTGAATCTGGGGCGCATCTTCCTTGATGGCTTCCAGGGGGTCGAAGACGGCGGGTAGCAGGTCGTATTCCACCTCGATTAGGTCCAGCGCCTCCTCGGCGGTATCCTCGTCGATGGCGGCAACCGCCGCTACCGGGTCGCCGATATAGCGGACTTTTTCGCGGCAGAGGATTTCCTCGTCACAGAGCTCGGGAAAACGCCGCCAGATGCCCTGTTTATGTCCCAGGGTATCCTTGCCCGTAACCACCGCCTTGACGCCGATGAGCTTTTTGGCTTTGCTGGTATCAATCTTGAGAATCTTGGCGTGGGGGTGGGGGCTCCTCAGGACTTTCCCGTAGAGCATGTTAGGCAGAACCACGTCAAAGGTGTACTTGGCGCTGCCGGTTACTTTTTCCGTTCCGTCAACATTATGTACCCGTTGGCCGATTACTGAAAACTTACTAGTCATTTCGCCTCCTTATACTCACCCTTAACCACGGCGGTTACGGCGCGGATAATGCTGTTGTAACCGGTGCAGCGGCAGATGTTGCCGTCGATGCCCTCTTTTATCTCTTCTTTAGTGGGCTTGGGGTTTTCCGTCAGCAGTGCCGTGGACGACATCAGCATTCCCGGAGTGCAGAAACCGCACTGGTAGGAGCCGTGGTCGAGGAAGGCTCTCTGCAGGGGACTCAATTTGTTTCCTTTGGCCAGCCCCTCCACCGTCACCACCTCGCTGCCGTTAGCCTGGAGGGCCAGCACCGAGCAGGACTTGACCGACATGCCGTTGAGCATTACGGTGCAGGCTCCGCAGGAGCTGGAGTTGCAACCCCGCTTGGTTCCGGTCAGCCCTAATTCGTCTCTCAAGACCTCCGAGAGCAGGGTTTTGGGTTTGACAAACAGGTCGTAAGGTTGGCCGTTAACTTTGAATTTTAGCTCTTTTTTCATATCATCGAACCTCTCTATTAAGCCTTCTTCGCCCTGGCCATGGCTTCCCGGGTCATTCTGGGCACCAGGACTTTAATCAGCTCGCGCCGATACTCTTCCGAGGCGTAGATATCGGATATCGGGTCTGCCTCGGTAACGGCGGCCTCTCCGGCTTGCGCCAGCAGGGCGTCGGTAATCTTTTTACCTTTTAGTATCGCCTCCGCTTTCTTGGGCCTTATCGGCGTTGGCGCCGATGCCCCCAGGGCGATGCGGATATCCTGGCAGACGCCGTCGCCGGCGCCCAGGGTAACCGTTGCGGCGACACTCAAGGTGGCTAAGTCGCTTTCAATCACGTTGAACTTGTAGTAGGCGCTGCCGGTTTTGGCCGGAACTGGCGGCAGTGAAATCTCGGTAAGCAGTTCGCCCGGTTCCAGCGCCGTCTCGAAGTAGTCCAGGCTGAAATCCTCCGCCGGCATGCTCCTTTTGCCCTTGGAGCCAGTCATCGTCATGGTGGCGCCCAGTGCTATCAGCACCGGCATGGGGTCGCCCGCGGGGTCGCCGTGGCAGACATTGCCGCCGATGGTGCCCCAGTTACGGGTCTGAATTGAAGCCAGACGGGTTTCCATCTTGGCCAGCACGGGGTATTTTTTCTTGATGACCGCCGATTTCTCGATGGCCCGATGGGTGGTGATAGCACCGATTTTAAGCCCGTCTTTCTCGTCTTTGATGTAGCTTAGCTCGGATATGCCCTTGATGTCGATCATGTAGGGAGGGGCGACCAGTCCCTGCCGCATCAATACCAGCAGCGATTGCCCGCCGCAGATTACCTTGCAATCATCCTGGTACTTATCCAGCAGGGCAAGGGCTTCCTTGAGCGTCTTGGGGGCAAAGTATTCAAAGTCGTGTATCATTCCTAATCCTCCGTTTCCATTTGTCTAACCACCCACCTGGCTCTCTAGTTTCTTCTGCAGGTTTTGGGTGAACTCCGCGCCTACCTTGTTGACCTTGGCGCGCATGATTCTCTCGCCGAAGGTAGCCAGCCGGCCGACCATGCTCACGTTGGAGCTGTAGGCAACCTCCACCTCGCCACCGGCAATCTCTTTGAGGTCGACGATGGTTTCCTGGGTAAAGGTGCCGGCACCGCCCATGGCTGCACCCCGCCCCACCGCCTTGAGGTGCTTGGGCGGCTGGATCTCGCTCAGGGTCTGGGTGAAGTTGATTTTGACGCCGATGGGACCTACCCTCTGTTTGACAATACCTTCCCAGGTTGTGTCATCGACGGCTTCCATTTTTTCAGCGCCGGGAATGCAGGAAGCCAGCGTGCCTGGCTCCATCAGAAAGTCCCAGACCTTCTGAATCGGCGCTTTCATGGTGAACGTCCCTTCAATTTTCATTTTGGGCTTCGCCTCCTTTTTTGCTCTTTGGTATCTATGTCAAAAAGGTCAAACTCAAACGGGTCGAGGACTTTAACCCCCTCGACTTCAGGCGGCATCTCAAACTTACCGTTGGAGCCCGTCTTTGACATAGGCAGGCCCTTCAACGCTTCAGGTAGACACCCCCGATATTTTTCGCAATAACACAAAAAATAATGCCGACCCCTATATATGGGGCAGTCCTTGCACATAGTCCCCGAAAAGGGGCATATCATTCTCGCCTTAGCCATTAGCGCATTTCTTTCCTTTTTATTCCAGCACCTATTTTTGCATATTATCTAGTGACTATGCAAATTTTGGGAGGTTATGAGCCGGGAATCTCCGGGCTTTCCCAGTCTTTCATCGGCCTCATCCACTCCGCTTTATCGACGAACGCGTCATGCGCCAGGGGCACCGGCGGGTGGCAGATAAACTGCGGGTCGAATTCGTCCTTGACCTTGAGCAGCCAGGTATGGTAGTTAGGCCCGTAGGCGGGCCCGGTGAGGTATAACGGCTGGTGAGGGCCTAAAAGCGAAGTATAGAAGCGCTTTCTTATATTCTCCTTGGATGTTTCCAGATAGAAGTGGTCGACGCCGTCGGTGTTTATGTCGGGGTCCCAGTAGACGAGGAACTCGGAATAGCCCTGGTGGCCCAGCTCGAAGCTCTGGAACCAGCCGGGGTCGCCGTAGTCGGGCATAAGCGGCGGGGTATATTTGGGTTTAAGTTTGGCGTAGTTTTCCCCGTGGGGTATGGCGTGCTCCAGCGTCTCGATGACATAGTCCACGGAGACATAGCTGCCGCACATCAGCCACATGCCGGCCGAGTCGGCGTTTTTAAACCAGGACTCGTCGGAGGGGCGGGTGCGGCGTGCCTCGCCGCCGAGCTCGGTTATAATCTCGTTGAGTATCTTCTCTTCGTAATCCATCTGCTCTTCGCAGGTAAAGGCGATGAGCAGTACGCGCAGCAGGTGGAAGTTGGCGATGGAGTCCTCGCTTTCCTGCGACCAGATATCCCAGAAATCCTCTTTGCAGGTGGCTTTGGCGATAGCCCGCCAGAATATGGGGACCTTGGTCGCCCCGCCCCCGATTTCCGCCTTAGCCATCTCGAACATGGCCTTTTTCATGGAGTCCTTGCTGGGCATGGTGAAGTTTATCCATTTTACCCGCTTGACGGGGAGCTCCAGGGTGGTGTGGGGCGAAATGCCCGTGGGCACCAGCCTTTCGGGTTGGAAGGGCAAAAGTTTTATGGCCATCTTGGTGACGATACCCAGACAGCCCCTGAGCCCGGTAAAGCCGCGCAGCAGCCCCCTCAGGTCGGGGCCGGGTCCCTCGCCCCAGAAGTAGTCTTCCCCGGTGGCCAGTGAACCCATCTTCACCACTTCGCCGTCGGGCAGGACTAATTCTGTGCCCAGGATGCGGCGGTGGGGCAGGCCGATGCGGTAGCTTAAGGGCGACCAGCCGTCGCCGAGCATGTTGGCGATGGCGGAACATTGCGAGCCGCCGCCGCCGACAATAATATAACAGCCCCGCTTCATCGCTTCCTCCTGGAGCTGGGAGTAGATAACCCCCGACTCCACCGTGGCGTAGAGGTGCTTATCGTCAATCTCAAAGCCGTCCATCCGCTTCAGGTCGACCAGCAGCTCGTCATCGACGTGGCAATGGGAGCGAGGGCCGTACCAGCCGGTGCTGTAGGGGACATAGGGGACCTTGTAGCGGTTGCAGGCTTTGACTATTTTCTGGACTTCCTGAGTAGTCCGCGGCATGATAATGCCGCCGGGTATCTTGGTCATTACCCTCTCGTAGCCCAGGCCGCACTCATAGCCGCCGGGCCCCGAGCGATAGCCTTCGCAGACCACGGGGTCAGATGAAATATATTCTTTGCCAACGATAGCTTCCAGGTCTTTATAAGCTTCTTTGGATATAGCCATGATCAAGCCTCCTTAGCCTCTAGATTGCCGCCAGGATAATCTCGGAGATATCGAATACCTTTATTTTTTCGCCGTCCTTGCTTACGGCCTGGGCGAAGTTTTCCTTGCAAAAGGGGCAGGTGGCGACGATAGCCTGTGCCCCGATTGCCTTTACCTCTTGCAGCCTTTCCTTGGCTGCCCAGGAAGCGAAATCGGGGAAGGCTTCCCTGGTGCCGCGACCCGCGCCGCAGCAGAAAGCGTTTTCTTTCATTCTTATCATTTCCACCAGCTCGACGCCGGGAATAGCCTGCAAAATATCGCGGGGTTGCTGGTAAACGCCGTTGGTGCCGCGCCGGCGCTCCAGTCTCGGGCTTACCATCCCCCACTCTCCGCGCTCACCCTCCCAGGGAGTCCAGGGCTCGCTCAAGCGGCTCAGGCTGCAGGAATCGTGATAGGTGAGGCGCAAATTAACCTTCTTTTTGAGTTTAAGCGAACCCTTTTTGATAAGTTCGTCGACGAATTCTACCAGGTGGACGACCTTGAAACCCAACTCATCGGTGGAGATATTGAGCAGCTTGGGATAATCGACCTTCCACATGCGGTAGCCTTCGGCGCAGCTCAGCAGCAGTGTCTTGGCGCCTGTCTTCCTGACCTCTTCGACGTTGCGCTTTGCCAGCTCGCGAGCCTCGTCAGCCATGCCCACCGAGTAGAGGATATTGCCGCAGCACCACTCGTCGGGCATGAGCATAAAGGGTGTTTTTGAGGCATTGAGTATCTTGGCCGTTGCCTGGGCAATCTCGGGGCTGGTGTAAGCCGCCGAGCAGCCGACGAAGTAAAGCACATCGGCCTTTTCGGCCGGTTTGACATCTTTGGGCAGCCACTTGTTGCGGTTGGCGTGGGGGGAGCCGAGGCGGTTGTGCTTTTCGGCTATATGCTGAGCCACCTTCTTGTGCTGGGGCATGGGCCCCTTGCCATCCTTGACCGCCTTGATGCGCAGCGCCTCTAGGGTAAGCTCTATCTCCAGGTCGAGGTTGCGCTTGCAGCCCACGTCGCAGGCACCGCAGAGGGTGCAGGCATATAGTATCTTGAGCAGCTCGTCGGAGTATTCCATCCTGCCCTCGAGCATGGCCGTCCCGATTCTCATCTTGCCGTAGGCGCCGTAGGAATCGAATAGATACTTTGTGGCGCTGGGGCAGCGGGTGCTGAAGGTCATGCCGGGCATATAAATGTGGTCGACCCAGGTGCACCCCTTGCACTTGATGCACTTGCTCATGTCGTATTCGAAATTATCTAAATCGGTTACATCCAGCTTTAATTTGCCTTTGAGCATCTTTATTCCTCCCTAGAAGCACAGATTACCCGGGTTCATTATATTCTTGGGGTCGAAAAGCTTTTTCACCCTTTTCAGGGTCACGGCGTAGCCGTTGGCTCTATCATATACCAGCTTAGCCAGCTCCCCGTAGGGGCGGGTAAAGAGAGCCCCCTGGTCGAGCAGGGTTTTAGCGGCTTCGCTGGCCAGTGTCCGAACTCGTTCCACTTCGGGGCGGCTGGCGGGGTCGTAGAAGAGGTTAAACTCTATCTGGCAAGCCCGATTATGCTCTATGGGCTGTATATAGCCGCCTAGGTCGCCTTCGGGGTAGCCGTGCCGGGAAGCCAGCGATTCCATCTTCTCGACGAACTTAGGCGCCAGCGTCGGCTTGGTGATGAAGAAGAGGCTGTGGCAGCCGCCCTTGTAGCGGTTCTTCCAGTAGGTTATTTCCTTGGGCCAGGGTTTGCGGAGTATGCCCAGCAGTTTTTCACCCGAGCCGGGAAGCCCGGGGAGATTGTCGCTGAACGAGATTTCGGGGAACTCGTTTTTGATAATCTCGTTAAGCGTTTTTTCTTCGTACTGAATCTTGCCCTCGGGGTTGCGGTAATGTCCGCTGATGACCAGAATGAGAGTCCAGGGTGGCAGTGACGACCTTAGCGAGGCGAAGTCTTTCTTCATATCCGCCGCCATTATCGCCGCTAGGTCGGTGTTATTCAGCAGCAGGCACTCCTGGCCGATTCTTATCCTCAGGATTCTATAGAGGAATTCCATAACCATGTTGAGGTCTTTGACCGGAGCCAGGAACATCTTGTCTTTCTGGGTCAGATATTCGGTCTTGAGATTCGCCCAGGTCACCACCCCCATCGTCCCCTGAGCCATCTGTAAAAATCTGTAGAAGTCCAGTCCCGGCCCCGCGGGGTTGGCCCCCTTGGAGGGGGAATCGGGGTAGCCCATGACGCTGGCCGAGCCGGTGCGGAAGACTTCTCCATTGGGCCAGACGACTTCCATGCTCTGCAGCGGTTCGCCGTAGTCATAGACGGTGTTGGTGATGACCTCTCTTTCCAGGGTGTCGGTGAGCACCGAGCGCTGGGGGTGGGGGAGGAGGGGTAGCATTACCCTGAAGCCATTCTCGGCCAGGTGGCTGGTGAGCTGCTCCCAGGTTACCCCAGCTTCAAACCTTACGCGTCGGTTGAAATCATCAACTTCGAAGATGCGGTTCATGCGGGTCAGGTCGAGGATGATGCCGCCTTTCTTGGGTATGGTCGCTCCGTAGAAGTGCACCCAGGAGCTGACCGGCACCACGGGAAGCGAATGGTCGTTGGCGACCTGGATTATCTTTTGCACCTCCTGGGTGTCTTTGGGCTTGACCGCATAGTCGGGCACTCCGGCTGGTTGGAGGCTGAAGTCTTTAGCGTATGTCTCTAAAGCTTTGGGGTCATCGGTGAAGTTCTCGACGCCGACGATTTTCACAAGCTTGTCTCTTCTGTTCATAGTTTCACCTCCCGCTTGGCTATGGTGTTTTAGCTATCAAAAAAATCGACCCTTAGTTTTAGTGGGTCTTAGAGTATAGTTAGCTCAAATTGTACAAAACACTAGCGTTAAGTGCTGGTAACCTTTTGCCGCTTGCAGAATAGCATAAAAGCATGTTTCATGGCAAATTTTTTTAACCTGAAATATTGAGAGGAAAACTTGCCGACAGCAAGGCGGAAGCCGTGGCTCCAGATGACCGGTCAGCTTAGGGACGGGAAGACTTGTCTTCGCCGCCTTTTTTCTTGGTGGGGGTGGGGGCTTTAGCGGGCGTATCAATGACGTACTTTTCCGCCGTGAATGGGGAATAGCCGTCGGAAATTTTCTTGCCGCCCTCCGTAATCACCAACCCGGTACCGCATCTGGGACACGTCTGATTCTGGGGGAACTGCAACGCCCAACCAGAACAATGATAGGCGCACTTTGGGCATTTGCCGTCAAGCATACTTTATCATACTTATAGGAAACCTTCGGCGTCAAGTTCACTGTATGGGAGAGGGAATGGACTTTTGTCCTTTCTAACTGCCTTAATTGCGCTCATACTCCCTTTTCCTGCCAGTTTCGGGTGATTTTTGAACTTAAACGCCGTTCCACTGCTTATTTACGGCTGGCACGCCCTGTTAATGGAAGTAGATTGACTATCATTGACTATAATCGGGTTTGGATGACAGGGGCTTTATCGGCCGATAGAGTCGAGGTAATGCCGATACCAGGCTAGCTGGCTTAATACCCTGGCGGCGCGGCGCGGGCTGGGATATACCGGAATGCCTTCCCGGCTGAAGAGGGAAGCGACCTCGGGGTCAGTGGCGAATTCGACGGCGGGCTTGACCATGAAGACTGGCTTTTCGTCCCGCTTGACCCGTAGCTTAAGCTTGTCCAGGGCTCTTTCCTCCGCCTGGCGGTAAGCCTTAATCTCTTCATTATTATACATGGTGGCCAGGCGGTCGGTGTTAGCCCCGATGGGCGCTTGCAGCAGGATGGCGTCTATATCTTTATCCTCCATCATGGCGAAGAGGGAGGGAAAGATAACCGGGTTTTCCGCCATGCTGATGCCGGCCATATCCACCGGGTTGGCGTGCGACCAGCGCGGCGGCAGTTGGGCGTTCAGCTTTTCTATTGTCGCTGGCGCCAGCCTGGGTATCTCCAACCCTTCTTTTTCGCAGGCTTCGGCGGACATTACCCCCAGCCCGCCACCGATAGTCAGGATGCCAATCTTCTTACCGTGGGGCAACGGCTGGTAGAGCAGGGCGGTGACCACGTCGCAGAGTTCGTCGTCGTCTTCTACCCTGAGCACTCCCGCCTGGTGGAACGCCGCCGTATATACTTCATCCGAGCCGGCCAGGGTGGCGGTGTGGGACATGGCGGCTTCCGCCGAGGCTTTGGTTGCCCCCGACTTGATGACGATAACCGGCTTGCGGGGGGTAATCTCTTTAGCCAGCTCGAAAAAGCGCCGGCCCTCCCTGAGCCCTTCGATATAGGCGGCGATTATCCTGGTATCCTTATCGTTCGCCAGGTATTCTAAGTAGTCGGCAAAGTGTATGTCGGCTTCGTTGCCGGTGCTGACGAATTTGCTGAAGCCGATGCCCGACATCATGCCGCGGTGAAGTATGCGGTGGCCGTAGTTGCCGCTCTGGGAGATGAGAGCCACGGGGCCGGGGGGAGTTTCGAAGGTCCAGGCCAGGGTGGAGAGGTGGGAAGAGGTATCGGCATGGCCCATGGTGTTGGGCCCGATAAAGCGTATGCCCCCCTGGCGGGCGACCCCAACCAGGTCGGCTTCCAGTTTGATGCCCTCATCGCCGCTTTCGGCAAAACCGCCGGAGACGACCACCGCCGCCTTTATCCCTTTCTGGACGCATTCGCGGATTACCTTGGGCACCCGTGGGGAGGCGACGACGATGACCGCCAGCTCCACTGGCTCGGGGATATCGAGCACGCTGGCATAGGCTTTAAGCCCCATAATCTCGGCGGCGTTGGGGTTGACCGGGTAGATTTTTCTAAGGGCGGGGCCGAGGAGGTGCTTCATAATGCCGTGCCCCCATGAGCCGGGGTTGTTGGAGGCGCCGATGACAGCCACCGTTTTGGGGTCAAAGATATATTGCCAGTTAATCTTTCCGTTCTGCTTATCGCTGTTTTTCAAGATTCCTCACCCTGGTTTTACCTTAAATTCTACACGCTACACGTATTATAAAACAAGTTTAGCCTTGTCTTGGCGACCGGGTCTGTATCATAATAAAAAGGTATTCTATGCTATAATCTAAAAAAGCGATTATGAGACCGGGGAGGTAGCTATGTCCAAGCATATCTTTCGGGGTATGGTGGTTCTTTTCATGGTAGTTCTGGCGACGGTGTTGCTGGCGGTGCCGGTTTCAGCCGCTGAGGTACGCGGGCTGGAGAGCGTCACCATCGCCAGCGGAGAGGTTATTGACGACGACCTCTATGTGGCCGGCAGCTCTATTACCATTGACGGCACCGTAAACGGCGACCTCTGGGCCGCCGGCGGCACGCTCAACATCAACGGCCGGGTCAACGGCGACGTGGTGGCTACCGTCGCCACGTTGAACATCGAAGGCGAGGTCGGCCAGTCGGTGCGGGTGGCGGCGGGTGAGGTGAACATCGGTGGCTATATCGGCGACGACCTGCTCTTCGGCGGCGGCGACTTGACCATCAGCGGCACGGCTACCATCGGCGGCGACCTCCTTTTCGCCGCCAGCAAGGTTCGCATTAACGGCGTTATCAGCGGTTACATCAGGGGCGCTGGCGGTGAAGTTACCCTGGCCGACGGAGTGGGGGGAGACGTCAAGCTTGGGGTTGACGCACTGACCGTAGCTTCTAGCACCGTTATCTTGGGCGACCTGACCTACACCAGCGAGAATGAAGCCGTTATCCATTCCGGCGCTCAAATCGTGGGCACGGTTACCCACCAGACCGGGGTGGAATGGCCGTTTAGAGGCGGGCTCATCTCCACTGTACTGGGCCGTTTGCTCGCCTTCCTTATGATTCTGTTAATCGGCGTAGTTATCGTTGTGACGGCGCCGAGAAGAACGGCTTTGATGGCCGATACCATAAAGACCAAGCCTTGGTTGAGCCTGGGGTGGGGGGCTATTATCCTCTTCGGCACGCCGATAGCGGCTATAATAGTCTGCATCACCATCGTCGGCATACCTATGGCGCTAATCGCCCTGGCCCTCTACGGCATAGCTATCTACCTGGCTCAGATACCAGCCGCGCTGTTTATCGGGCGGTGGATAATCGGCTACCTTACTAAGACGGATTCCCGGGGGGTTATGGTGGGGGCGCTGGCGCTGGGGCTGGCTATCCTGTGCTTGCTACGGATGATTCCCTACGCTGGCTTCTTCATCTGGCTGGCGGCGGTGCTCTTCGGCCTGGGCGGGGCGCTGATTTCCTGGAGGAAATAAGCGATGGCAGAGACAAAGAAATACGAAGTGGCTATTATCGGGGGTGGGCCGGCGGGGCTTACCGCGGGGCTTTACACCGCGCGGGCGGGACTTAAGAGTCTGCTCATCGAGCGCGGCGCCTTCGGCGGGCAGATATTGAACGCGCCGCTGGTGGAAAACTACCCCGGTTTCCCCGAGGGCATCTCCGGTGCCGAACTGGGCGCGCTCATGCACCAGCAGGCGGCTAAATACGGTCTGAAGACGGAAACGACAGGCGTCACCGCCGTCAAGACGGGGAAGACGCACAAGATTACCACCGAGAAGGGCGACTTCGAAGCTGAGGCGGTTATTATCGCCACCGGCTCGGAGTACAGCCAGCTGGGCGTTCCCGGCGAGGAAACGCTGGTGGGGCACGGCGTTTCCTACTGCGCCACCTGCGATGGCTTTTTCTTCCGCCAGCGGGAGGTAGCCGTGGTGGGTGGGGGCGACGCCGCCATCACCGATGCCCTGGAGCTAGCTCAGCACGCCACTAAGATTTACGTAATACACCGACGAGACCAGCTGCGGGCGGGGGAGGTGCTCCGGAAGCGGGCTATGGCGCAGCCTAAGATAAAGTTTGTCTGGGATAGCGTGGTGGAGGAGATTGTGGGTGGGGAGGTGGTCAAGGCGCTAAAGCTGCGTAATGTTAAGACCAAGAAGTCTTCCACTCTGGAGGTGGCGGGCGTCTTTGTCGCTGTGGGGCTTAGACCCAACAGCCAGCAATTTGCTGATATAGTGAAGCTGAGTAAGACCGGACACATCATCACCGACGAAATGATGGCGACCTCGGTGCCCGGGCTATTTGCCGCCGGGGACGTCCGCCAGAGCTCAGCCCGCCAGGTTGCCTCGGCCGTCGGCGACGGCGCTACCGCCGCCAAGGCTGCTTTCGGCTATCTAAAGGAATAAAAGGTGGGGTGGTGGCGACCCCGGGGGGATTCGAACCCCCGATCTCCACCGTGACAGGGTGGCATGTTAGACCGCTACACCACGGGGCCGTTTCGCTAAGAAAAGTCTATCAGGGGCGCTTGGCCCTGTCAAGCTGACGCCTACGCCCAACTATTGTTGCATCAGTGGTTGTATGATATAATAGCTAATCTCAGCAGGTGAAGGAGTTTATGGTTACTAAAGAAAATATGGTTACCGAGGAAAGCAAAAATCTTCGCGATTACGAGCTGGTGGTGATTATCAGCCCCGAGGTCGCCGATGACAGCCTTGACGGCATAATAGATAATATCAGCCGCCTGATTACCCAGGATGGCGGCACGGTTGACGAAGTAGACCGTTGGGGTAAGCGCAAGCTGGCTTATCCCATTAAACATTTTCTGGAAGGCAGCTATGTTCTGGTCCGATGCAAGATGAAACCGGCATCGGGCAAAGAGCTTGAAGCCAGTCTACGAATTTCTGAGGAGGTGCTACGGCATTTACTGGTAAGATTAGACAGCTAATTTGAGGAAAAACGCCTGTTTCCTACGGATTTGGGTGAGGGCGAAAGGAGTTTATGGCGATGTTGACCCTGAACAAAGTGATGATTATAGGAAATGTTGGCACTGAACCCGAAATGCGTTTCACCCCTAACGGCAACCCGGTAACTTCGTTCCGTGTTGCCACCAACAGAGTTTACACCACCCCCGAAGGCGAGCGTAAGCAGGAGACGGAATGGTTTACCGTAGTCGCCTGGAACAGACTAGCTGAGAATTGCAACCAGTATCTGGCCAAAGGTCAGCGTGTTTATGCCGAGGGCAGGCTGCACACCCGTAGCTGGGAGGGCCAGGACGGGCAGCAGCGCTCCCGGTCGGAGATAGTGGCTAACCGGGTGCTCTTCCTTGACCGACAGGCAATGGCTCCCGTTTCCGGGGAGGGGGGTGAGGAGATTACTCACAGCGAGCCGGAGCCGGCGGTGGTGGAAGACGTGCCCTTCCCCGATGAGGGTTAGAAATCTACTAGAAGGGTTTAGGTAATATAATAAGAGGTGGCTAGAAGAAGCGAAGAACCGAGAGGCAAAAGGCCGGGCAGGTCGAGATATGTACCGAGACGCAAGTTTTGTTCCCTCTGCGTCGATAACGTTAAGGAGATAGATTACAAAGACCCGGCTAAGTTGCGCCATTTCATAACGGATAGGGGTAAAATCGGGCCCCGGCGTAAGACCGGTACCTGCGCCAAGCATCAGCGCGCCCTGGCGCTGGCCATAAAGAGGGCGCGGCACTTAGCTTTGCTGCCTTATGTACCGGCGCACATTCATCAGACAGGGGGCGTTGGTGTACGCGATTAGTCCGATATAGGGTGCCCTTATTCTTTTTCGGCACCCTTATAAATCCGCTTTATCCCTCTCCCTTTGACACCCTACAGATTACAGAAGTATAATCATCCTGATTCGATTACGGAGTTATTGTGCCCAAGAGAACTTATCAACCAAAGAGTATCCCCAGAAAACGAGAGCACGGCTTTCGAGCCAGAATGAGTACCCGTGGCGGTCGAGATGTCTTGAAGGCGCGACGGCTTAAGGGGCGTAAGCGCTTGACCGTGGTGTAACCATGCGAGGTGACCAATACCTTACCAGGTCGGAGCAGTATACCCTGGTCTATGAGAAGGGAAACTCCTGGGCGAGCGACCTGATGGTGATGAAGGCTTTGCCTAACCAGCTTGCCCGGTCCCGGTACGGGTTCTCGGTCGGCCGTCGGCTAGGTGGGGCGGTGGTGAGGAATCGGGTTAAACGCCGTCTGCGGGAAATCCTGCGCGCGTTGCCGCTGGAGGGGGGATGGGATATCATCTTTATCGCTCGTCCTAAGGCGGCGCTGCCTAGCTTCGCGAACTTGGAGAAAACAGTTCGGGGGTTGCTCTCCCGGGCCAAAATATTAGCGAGGGAGTATGAAGGAGTTTGCCTTAGGGCTGATTAAGTTTTATCAGGCTACGCTTTCGCGGATTATGCCGCCTAATTGCCGTTTTACCCCGACCTGCTCTCAATATACCTATGAGGCTATCTCTCGTTTCGGCTTTTTTAAGGGGGGCTGGATGGGGGCAAGGCGCATCGCCCGTTGCCACCCGTTTCATGCCTGCGGCTATGACCCGGTGCCGCATGTCGACTGTGGAGGGAATGGCTAAGTGAGGATTAGAAACAAGGCGCTGCCGGTGGGCAAGATTAGCCTGCTTATCGTCTTGCTCTTGGTGGGGCTTTTGGTAACCGGTTGTACCGGCATCAGGGGTTCCCCTGAAGGCGGTTCCGGCGCCACGATAGCCGATGGGACTATATTTTTGTCTCCTTCTCTAAAACAGGCCGGAGGTTTCGGCTGTTCGTCGCCGGCGGTGCAAGGTAAGCTGGTGGCGGTGAACGCGGAGACTGGCGTTCAGCGCTGGGAGGTTCCGCTGACAGGTGCGGTGTCGTCGGGTGGCTTCGGCTGTTCCCAGAGTTCGATACCGGTGGCTGTTTACGGCAGCCCCGCTTTGTTCGAAGACCTGGTCTATGTTGCCGGCTATAACGGTAAGGTTTATGCCCTTAATGCCGAGTCGGGGGCGTTGCGCTGGGTCTATCCCCGTGAGGGCAACATAGACTCTATCGTCGGCGGTGTGGCAATTGCCCTGGATAAGCTCTATTTCGGCTGCGCCGACGGCAATGTCTACGCTCTGGACGCCGCTACCGGTGACCTGCTCTGGGAGTTCGCCACCGAGGACAAGATATGGTCAACACCTGTCGCTGACGGGGGGACGCTCTACGTAAGTTCCTTCGATAAGAAGCTCTATGCCCTCAGCGCCACCGACGGCACTGAAAAATGGGAATTCCAGGCGGAGGGGGCTTTCGCTTCTACGCCGCTGGTCGATAACGGCACGATTTATATCGGCACCCTCGACCGCTACTTCTATGCTATAAGTGCCGTCGACGGCACGCTGAAGTGGGAATTCCAGGCGGAGAAGTGGTTCTGGACGAGGGCGGTGGCTTTTGAGAACACCATCTACGTCGGCTGTTACGACAATAAGGTCTATGCATTAGATGCCTTGAGCGGGAATAAGATAACCGAGTTCGACCTGGAAAGCCCGGTACGTTCCTGGGGAGTCCTGGTCGAGAACAGGGTTCTTATCGCCACCGAGGAGGGCAAGATATACACCATAGACGCGGTTAACAATCAGCTCGGGCTTTTCGCCGATATAGCCGAGACGATATACGCCCCGCTTTCTCTTAGCGAGGGCGTTCTCTATGTTTATACCCAGGAGCAGAACCTCCACGCCCTTAACGCCGATACCGGGGTGAGGCTGTGGGTTCAGCCCGTTAAATAACAGTGAGGTAGGTTTTTAGTGGGAATAGGTGACATCTGGAATCTAATCGCCATGCAGCCGGTGATAAACGTCCTCATCGTGCTGACTCACTTCCTTTTCAATAACTTCGGGCTGGCTATCATCGCCCTGACGCTTATCGTTAACGGCGCGATGTTCCCCCTGACACTGAAGCAGATTCGCGCTTCCAAGGCAATGCAGGAGATGCAGCCCAAGATTGCCGAGCTTAAGAAGAAGTACGGCAAAGACAAGGAAAAAATGGCCCGGGAGCAGATGAAGCTCTATAAAGAGTCGGGGGTTAGTCCGGCCGGCTGCCTGCTGCCGCTGTTAATCCAGATGCCCATCTGGATTGCCCTGTTCCAGTCGATCATGCGGGTGCTGGCGGTAATCCCGGAGAATCTGGCGGGGCTTTCCCAATATCTCTATTCCTGGCCGGTGGTGTATTCCACGCTGCCCCTGAATAACCATTTCCTCTGGTTGAACTTGGCCAGCGGCGACATGTTCCTGGCGCTGCTGGTGGGGGGAACGATGTGGGTGCAGCAAAAGATGGTGATGACGCCAACCGTCGACCCCTCTCAGAAGACCCAGAGCAGCTTGATGCTCTGGATAATGCCCATTATGTTTGCCTGGTTAACTCTATCGTTCCCCAGCGGGCTGGCTCTTTTCTGGGTGACCTCCAATATTTTCAGAATCGGTTTGCAGTACTGGATCGGTGGTTGGGGAGGCCTGGTGAAGTCATCGCCCAAGAGGGATACCGGCCGGGATAAGAAGTATAAAAAGCGCATCGCCGAGGTAGAAGAAGCGTCTACGGGCGGTGCTGATGTTGTGCCCAGTTCGGCACAGGAAGAGGATGTGAGCTATGAAGAGTCTGGAGACAAGCGGCCGGACAGTGGAGGAGGCTATCGAAAAAGCCCTAGAGACTCTAAACGTAAGCCGCGAAAAGGTAAAAGTCACCGTTCTAAAAGAGGGTAAGCACGGTATCCTGGGTCTGGGAGCCGAAGAGGCTATGGTAATAGTTGAGCCTCTGGCCAGCGCGCCGGAGAATCCGGAGAATATGGACGATATGGCCAGGGAGGTTCTGGAGACCCTTCTGGCCCGGATGGGGGTGGCGGCTTCGGTGGATTGCCAGACCAAACCCCCGGCGGAGGGCGATGAGAAGGCAGTTGAGGTCATTACCCTTGATGTGACCGGTGACGACCTTGGTATCCTTATCGGGCGGCGGGGGCAGACCCTTTCCTCTCTACAGTATGTCGTCAGGCTTATCCTGGCCCATCAGACTCAAGCCAGGGTGCCGATAGTTATCGATGTCGAGGGCTATAAACAGCGCCGCTACGAGGCGTTGCAGGCTTTGGCCCAGCGTATGGCGGAGCAGGTCAAGACCAGAGGCCGACCGTTTACCCTGGAGCCGATGCTGGCTTACGAAAGGCGCATTATCCACCTGACTCTAGCCGATGACCCCGATGTCACCACCGAGAGCGTTGGCGAAGGCGAGACGCGTAAGGTGGTCATTATGCCCCGTGAGCAATAGCCGTTAGGCTTTGATTGCTTAGAAAATAATGGGGAAGGGGGACGAGAAATGGCCAAGACTGACTGGGTGGGGCTTAGCGACAAGATAGACCGTTTGCTCCGTCTGAAAGCGAGCCCTGTTGCCTATAAAAGGCTGGAGAAGGTGGAGGAGTTGGATAAAATACCCGAGGTCATGCCCCTCGACCGCCACGCTTCTTTTTGCCAGGTACCGGCGATGGTGCGCACCATGGGCCTGACGATATCCGCCACCAGAGACAACTTCGGCGGGCGCTGCGCTCGCATCAACGGCCTGGCGGCGTCTGGCGAGAAGCAGGTCGCCTGGGAGGCGGAGCAATTCGCCAATACCTGGTTCGCCAACGTGGAAGAGGCTAAAAAGCAGATGGCGGAATACCCCACCGTACCCCCCGGAGAGGCCGTTGTGCTCGCCCCATTGGCGGCGGGTAAATTCGAGCCCGATGTCGTCTTAATCTACGCCAATCCGGCGCAGATGATGCTGCTCATGAACACTCTCCAGTTCAAGGACTACGAGCGTTTTCAGTTTTTCTTCATCGGCGAGGGCTCCTGCGCCGACGGACTGGCGCAGTGTTATACCACCGGCAAGCCGGCGCTGGCTATTCCCTGCCTGGGCGAGAGGGCCTTCGGCGCCGTCACCGAGGACGAGATGGTTATGGCCCTGCCACCGGGAATGGTCTCCAAGGCTGTCGAAGGGCTACAGGCGCTTAAGGCTAGGGGCATTGGCTACCCTATTAGCTATCTTGGGCCCGCGTGCGACCCATCGCCGGTGCTGATGCGGATCTACCCCGAGTGGTGGGAACGCCGTTAACCTCAGATATAGGCGCTTGTTTTATTTTTCGAGCTGTGCTAACCTTTAGCGGTAAAGGCAGTGACGGAGAGGAGTAGGGGGGAGCGGGCACTAAAGCGAGTCTGGCCGGGTGAAAGCAGACGTTATCGTCCCCCGAAAATCGCTCCTGAGCCACCAACCGAACGGTGTCAGCACCTAGTAGACTTGGTCGGTAGCGTCAACCGTTATCACTGACGAGGGCATTAGAATGTGTCCTAAAAAGGAGTGCCCCCTTCCTGCGAAGGGGGAAATAGGGTGGTACCGCGGGTAAAATCCCGTCCCTAGAGGGCGGGATTTTTGATATACAGGGGGTTTTATGTTTGAGCCTGTCGGCAGTAAAGTGAATTTTCCGCAGGTCGAGGAGAAAATCCTCAGCCTGTGGAAGGATAAGAATATTTTCGAACGTAGCCTGGAGGCAAGGCGGGACGGCAAACTTTTTGTCTTCTACGAGGGCCCGCCGACGGCTAACGGCAGCCCGGGGATACACCACGTGCTGGCGCGCGTCTTTAAGGACATCATCCCCCGCTATAAGACGATGAAGGGTTTTTATGTGCCGCGCATCGCCGGTTGGGACACTCACGGTTTGCCCATAGAGCTGGAGGTGGAGAAGGCGCTGGGGCTTAGCAGCAAGAAGGATATCGAGCGCTACGGCATCGATAAGTTTAACGCCCGCTGCCGTGAGAGCGTTTTCAGCTACCTCAAGGAGTGGCAGGCGATGACCGAGCGCATTGCCTTCTGGGTCGATCTGGAGCACGCCTACGTCACCATGAAGAACGACTATATCGAGACCGTCTGGTGGGCGATAAAGGCGATGTGGGAGAAGGGTTTAATCTACCAGGGCTATAAGGTCACCCCCCACTGCCCCCGCTGCGGTACCTCGCTTTCGTCCCACGAGGTTGCTCTCGGCTATAAGGACGCTGAAGACCCCTCGGTTTACATAAAGTTCAAGATGGCGAAGGCATCGGATAAGCTGCCTTCGGACAAACCCGTCTACCTGTTGGCCTGGACGACGACGCCCTGGACGCTGCCGGGGAATACGGCTTTAGCCGTAGCCGCCGACGCTGACTACGCCGTCCTGGAGGGTGAAAACGATTATCTCATTATGGCTTCGACGCTGGTGGAGGTGGTGGGGCTTGAGGGCTACAAAGCGGTGAAAAAGTTGAAAGGCAGCGACCTGGTCGGCGTTGAGTACGAGCCCCTCTTTAACCCCCATGAGTTCGGGGTGGAGAGACGCCTTATGACCGAAGGACTGCCGCTGCAGGAAGCGGTCAAGAACCTGACCTACCGGGTTATCGCCACCGATTTCGTCTCCCTGGAGGAGGGGACGGGCATCGTCCACATGGCGCCGGCTTACGGTGAGGTTGACTACGAGGCCGGGCTGGCTGAGCAGCTGGACTTCGTCCACACCGTTGATTTGCAGGGCAATGTTATCGGGGACTATCCCTTTGCCGGCAAATTCGTTAAAGACGCTGATAAAGACATTCTGGCTGATTTGGAGTCAAAGGGCCTGCTCTTCCGCAGCGAGACACTAAGGCACACCTATCCCTTCTGCTGGCGCTGCGAGACGCCGCTGCTCTACTATGCCAAGCAGACCTGGTATATCCGCACCACGGCGGTAAAGGACGACCTCATCGCCCGCAACGACGAGATAAACTGGTATCCGGAGCACATCAAGTACGGGCGCTTCGGCGACTGGCTGGAAAATAACGTCGATTGGGCCTTCTCCCGCGAGCGTTATTGGGGGACGCCGCTGCCGGTCTGGCGCTGCGAGAATCCTAAATGTGGCGCTTACGAGTGCATCGGCGGCATACAGGAATTAAAAGACAAACCGGGCTTCTCCGGTTTCAAAGAGCCTCTGGACTTGCACCGCCCCTTCGTCGACGAGCTGACCTTCGATTGCCCGAAGTGCGGGGCCAAGATGCAACGCGTGACCGAGGTAATCGACTGCTGGTTCGATTCCGGAGCCATGCCCATAGCCCAGCACCACTATCCCTTTGAGAATGAGACCATGCTTGAGGACGGCAGGTTCCCCGCCGATTATATCAGCGAGGCGGTCGACCAGACGCGGGGCTGGTTCTACAGCCTGCATGCCATCGCTACCCTTCTCTTTAATAAGCGCTGTTACAGTAATGTTATCTGCCTGGGGCATGTCCTCGACGCCAAAGGCGAGAAGATGAGCAAGGCCAAGGGGAACATGATAGAGCCCTGGGCGGTCATCAATAAATACGGGGTCGATGCCCTGCGCTGGTATTTCTTCACCAGCACGGCGGCGGGCAACGTCTACCGCTTTGACGAGACTATGGTTGCCGAGGTGAGCCGCCGTTTCCTCTCCACACTGTGGAATGTCTATTCCTTCTTCGTTACCTACGCCAATATCGACCGGTTCGTCCCGGCGAAAGAGGGGGCTGAGTCGGAGCTTTCCGAGCTCGACCGCTGGATTATCTCCGAGCTTAACCAGCTTATCGCCGACGTGGACGGGGGGCTGGGGGGCTATAACCCCACCGAGGCGGGGCGAAAGATAGAGGCTTTCGTCGACGAGCTTTCCAACTGGTATGTACGCCGCAGCCGAAGGCGCTTCTGGAAGAGCGAGAGCGACGCCGATAAGCTGGCGGCCTACAACACGCTCTATCAATGCCTGGTAACGTTAGCCAAGCTGCTGGCGCCCTTTACCCCGTTTCTGGCCGAGGCGATGTACCGGAACCTGGTCGTTTCGGTGGCGCCTAATGCCCCGGAGAGCGTGCATTTAGCCGATTTTCCGGTTGCCGATAAGACCAAGATTGATAAGCAGCTCAGCGAGGATATCAAGCTGGCGATGAAGATATCGAGCCTGGGTCGTGCCGCCCGCAGTGAAGCGGGCATCAAGGTGCGCCAACCTTTAGCTAGGGCCGAGGTTAAGGTGGGGTCTAAGCGCGAACTGGAGGCACTGGAGCGGTTAAAGCCTCAAATTCTGGAAGAGCTTAATGTCAAGATTATTGTTCCCACACTTCATCTTCATCTTCGTACTTTTGCTCCTGAGGTTATTATCTCACCTGAGATCTCACCGGAACTCCAGAGAGAGGGGATAGCCAGAGAAATAGTGAGAAGGTTGCAAACGATGCGCCGTTCGGCGGGCTTCGATATCGCCGACCACATCGTAACCTGTTACCAGGGGGACGATTACATCAAGCAGGTGATGGCCGACTTCGCCGACTATATCAAGCAGGAAACGCTATCAAAGGAGCTTGTCGAGGGCGTCCCCGGAAAGGATGCCTTCACCGAAAGCCATAAGCTGAGCGGCCACGAAATCACGCTGGGGGTTAGGCGGCTGGGCTAGGAGGGTGGGGGGCTTTCTTCCAGGGTGGCGTAGGCGGTCTGCTGGCTGTCGCCTCGCCAGAAGGTTATTTCTACCTCTTGTCCTATTTGAGCAGAGTAGAGGGTTTGGAGCAGCTCGTTAACATCGGCTATCTCTTGGTCGCCAAATTTAACGACAACGTCACCGGCTTGGAGTCCGGCTATGTCCGCGGGGCCGCCCGCCATTACTCCTCTAATCATCGCCCCTGTGTTTACGCTTAGCCCGTAATAGGAAGCTACCGTTTGGTCTACGGTGAGCAGGTTCTGTACCCCCAGGAAGGGGCGAACCACGTAGCCTGTTTGCACCAGTTGCTCGATAATCGGCATTACTTCTTGGGTGCTTATGGCGTAGCCCATGCCTTCAACGCCGACGGCAGAGATCTTGGCGTTGGTAATGCCGATTACCTCGCCGGCCATATTCACCAGCGGCCCGCCGCTATTTCCGGGGTTGATGGCGGCGTTAGTCTGAATGAGGTTATATCGCGTCAGCCCTGTCTCATCCGTTATCGAAACATTCTTGCGGCTAACTATGCCGTTGGTGGCGCTTATCCCTTCACCCAAGGCATTACCGATAGCCACTACCCAATCGCCGACCCTTAGATTCTCGGAATTTCCTACCGCCACTGCCGGCAGGTTATTGGCGTCAATGCTAAGGATGGCTACATCCGTCAGTGCATCGGTGGCTACGCTGTTTATATCCACGTTAAAGATTCGGCCGTCGTCCAGGGTTACGGTAATACTCTCCGCTCCCGCTACCACGTGGTTGTTGGTCACGATAAGCCCGTCCGCATCTATAATCCACCCCGAGCCCGCCCCCTGCTGCTGGTAAGGGCGGCTGAAGATATCGTAGGCGGTAAACTCAATGTTGATAGCCACCACCGAGGGCTTGACCAGAGCCACCACGTCGGCGATAGAGGGCAGCACCAAGGTTTCGTCCCCGGCGGGCGGCGTCCAGCCAGCGTCGATGGGGTTGCCTGAGTCCGGGGGTGGTGAGGAATCGGGGGGTGCCGAGCAACTGACGCTCACCAGAAGGCTCAGGATTATAACAAGGGCGATTATTAAATATCTTATCTTCGGCGCTTTCATAACTATTTTATTTTAGCACGGGGGCGGGGCGGAGGCAAAGTGATTTTTGTCACCAGTTCTGTCAGCTTTCCAAAGAGGCCGAAATCTGTTATAGTTTACCCCAGTCCTATAAAGGGGGGATGTGGTGCCTGGACAGCTAATAGCTAAAGCCAGAAATGAAGGCAGGACGGTGCTGACCGAGGTTGAGTCCAAGCAGCTTCTCCAGCAGGCGGGAATAGACGTGGTTGAGACGCGGCTTGCCACCTCTAAAGAGGAAGCCGTATCCATGAGCAAAGAGCTGGGCTTTCCGGTGGTATTAAAGATAGCCTCGGCGGATATCGTGCACAAGAGCGACGCTGGCGGGGTTAAGCTGGGGCTGGAAAACGCGGAGGCGGTAGGGCAAGCCTATGATGACATTATGGCGGTGGTTGAGCAAAAACACCCCAAAGCCAAGATTCTGGGGGTGGCGGTGCAAAAAATGGCGCGCCCCGGCGTCGAGGTGATTATCGGCATGTCCAAGGACGACCAGTTCGGGCCCGTTTTGATGTTCGGGCTGGGTGGAGTCCTGGTGGAGGTGCTTAAAGACGTATCCTTCCGGCTGGTTCCCCTGGCCAAGAGGGATGCCGCCGAGATGGTCAGGGAGATAAAGGGCTATCCCTTGCTCGAAGGCTATCGGGGAAGAGAGGCGGTGAAGATATCTTACCTGGAGAATTTGTTGCTCAAGGTGTCCGATTTTGTGGAGAAGAATCCTGAGGTTAAGGAGCTTGACCTCAACCCTGTTTTCGCCTACAGCGATGGCGCTTTAGCCGTAGATGCCAGAGTGATACTAGAAAAAAGCAAAAAATGAACCTGAAACAGATGTTGGAGCGGGCGGCGGAGCGCTACGCGGGCAAGACGGCAATCGTCATGGGCGAGCGCAAGCTGTCCTATAGCGAGCTGGACGAAGCCTCGAATAAAGTAGCTAACGCCCTGGCGGGGATGGGTATAGGCAGGGGCGACCGGGTCGCTCTGCTGCTGGCTAACAGCCCCGAGTTTGTCGCTATCTACTTCGGGGTGATTAAGGTGGGGGCTATAGCCGTCCTGCTCGACCCCAAGTATAAGCTCACCGAGCTGGTCTCCCTCTGTAATGACTCCCAACCCAGGGTCCTGGTAACGGAAAGTCCCTGCCTGGAGCAGCTGGCTCCCGTGTTGGACAGGTTCAAGTCCGTGGAGAGGGTTATCGCTCTCAGTTCCAAGAGCAAGGGACAGTTCCTCGGCTACGAAGAGATAATGGCCGAAAGCTCCTCGGAGGCGATTGCTGCCGAGCCTGCGCCCGAAGATATCGCCCACATCGCCTATACCTCGGGCCCTTCCTTTCATCCCTGCGGGGTGGCTATGTCCCACCAGGCGCTGGTCAAAGAAGCGGCCATATCGGGCGACAGCTTCCAGCAGACGGATAAAGATATCGTGGTGCTGTTCGCCCTGCCCATGCACCATGCCTTCGGGCTGGTGGTGATAATGATGACGGCCATTATTAAAGGCAGCAAGGTGGTAATCCTGCCCGGGCTGTCCGTCGAGAGTTTGTTCGAGCTTACCGAAAAGGAGAAAGCTACCATATTTATGGGAGTGCCCTTCGTTCACGGGCTGATAGTCGATGCCGTCGAAGCCGGCGGGATAAAGCACGACATTAGCTCTCTCCGTCTCTGGGGCACGGCCGGAGCCGCCATGCCGACCAATATCGCCCAAAAGGTGAAGCAGCATATCGGCTTGACCCCGGTTAACTTCTGGGGGATGACCGAGTCGGCGGCTCACGTTAGCTGCACCGCCCTCGACGGGCGGGGACCAGCGAGCTCGGTGGGTAAGTCCTTACCCGGCTGGGAACTGAGGATAGTGGATGACGGGGGCAGGGAGCTGCCCACAGGCGAGACGGGCGAGATAGTGGTCAGGGGGCCGATTATGAACGAATACTATAACAACCCCCAGGCGACGGCCCAGGTGATTAAGGACGGCTGGCTCTATACCGGTGATGTCGGCTGGCTGGATAAGGCGGGCTGGCTGTTTCTGGCGGCGGGCCGGAAGAAAGACATGATTATCAGCAAGGGGCAGAATATCTGCCCCAGCGATATTGAAGAGATAATCGGCGCTCACCCCAAGGTGGCTGAGGTGGCGGTGGTGGGCATCGCCGACGAGTCGAGGGGTGAGACGCCGCGGGCGGTCATAAAATTAAAGGCGGGCGAGCAGGCTACCGAACAAGAGATAAAGAAGTTCTGCCTGGAGCACCTGGCCAACTATAAGGTGCCCCGGGAGATTGTCTTTGCCGGGTCTTTGCCCAAGACCGCCGACGGCAGAATTGATAAGGAAAGCCTTAAATGAAGCGAAGAGTGGTCGTTACCGGAATGGGCATGGTGACCCCGCTGGGGGTGGGGGTGGAGGCAAGCTGGCAGGCTCTATGCCAGGGAAAATCGGGGGTGGGACCCGTTAGCCATTTCGACGCCAGCCAGTTCCGCACCCAGATTGCCGGTGAGGTTGACGGTTTTAATCCTCACGACTTTATCGACCGCAAGCTGGTAAGGCGTGGCGACCGTTTTATCCACTTCGCCCTGGCGGCAGCGCGAATGGCGCTGGAAGATTCAAAGCTTAAGATAAGCTCCGCCAACGATGAACGGGTGGGGGTGTCGGTGGGGACAGCTATGGGGGGCATAGAGAGCATCGAGAAGAACCACGAGCTGTTGATTAAGGGGGAGCGCCAGAAGATTTCTCCCTTCTTTGTGCCCAGTTTCCTCTGCAACATGGCCACGGGGCAGGTCGCTATTCAGTTCGGGGCTAAGGGGGCCAATATGTGCACGGTGACCGCCTGCGCCTCGGGGACGCACGCCATCGGCGACGCCGCTATCGTTATCCAGCGCGGCGAGGTCGATGCCATGATTGCCGGCGGCACCGAGGCGGCAATAAGGCCGTTGGTCTTTGCCGGCTTAGACCCGCTCAAAGTAATGTCGGCCCGAAACGATGAGCCAGAAAAAGCCAGCCGTCCCTTCGATAAGGGGCGCGACGGCTTTATTATCGGTGAGGGGGCGGGTATGGTCATTCTGGAGGAACTGGAGTCCGCCCAAAAGCGGGGGGCTAAGATTTACGGCGAGGTGCTGGGCTACGGCTTAAACAGCGACGCCTATCACATCACCGCCCCCGATCCCGAGGGCGCTGGGGCGGCCAGTTGCATGAGACTGGCGCTTGAAGACGCGGCTATCTCTCCCAGCCAGGTTGACTATATCAACGCCCACGGCACCTCGACGAAACTCAACGACCTCTCCGAGACCAAGGCCATAAAGAGCGTCTTCGGCGAGCGCAGCCACAAGATACCGATTAGCGCCAACAAATCGATGATGGGGCATATGTGGGCCGGGGCGGGGGTGGTGGAGGCGATAGCCTGCCTGCTCACCATTAAAGATGGCATTATACCGCCGACCATCAACTACGAGACCCCCGACCCTGAGTGCGACCTCGACTACGTGCCCAATACGGCTCGAAAGGCCGAGGTAAAGATGGTCCTCTCCAATTCCTTCGGCTTCGGCAGCACCAACGGCTGCCTGATTCTGGGGAAGTTCTCTCCCTAGAAAAACCCCCTTTTGCCCGGTTAGCTATTGCCAAGAATAGTGATGTGTGCTATATTTTATATACCTAGAATTACTATGTATGTAGATTAACAAGTTATTTCACGTCGTCAAGGCAGCAGTTCCGGTATATAAAAAAGAAAGGAGGTGAGCGCTAGATAATGAAATTTCTAAGTTTAGCCATCTGTTCCCTGGGTGTGTGGGTGTTCCTGACCCCGTTAGTGGCGGCTGATTGGGTTAGTTACGTCTTTGGTGGCCTAGCCGCCGTACTGGCCTTCCTGGGCATGATGATGATGAAGTCGTAGCCTTTAGAGGCTATGGATATCCACTAATGAAATCTAGCCAAAACTCACCGAAACTAAGATGGAGCTGCTGCCTTGGCCAACCTGCCCTTAACCCCATATTTTAAAGCGTATTGCAAAGCGGAGGGCTCTGTATTATTATAATACATAGGGTGACTAGGTGTTTTAGAGCGAGGTGAATGGAATGGCACAGAGGCGCGAGCTCATAAAGGGCAGTTTTGATTCCTTAATTCTTTGCTTACTGGACCAGCAGCCGATGTACGGCTACCAGATTATAAAGGAGCTGGAGCGCAAGAGCGAAGGCTATTTCCGCTTTAAGGAAGGCACGCTCTATCCGGCTCTGCATCGCCTGGAGCAAACGGGCTTAATCGAGGGCAAGTGGCAGATGCTGGCCAACGGACGGCAACGAAGATATTATAATATCACGGAAAAGGGGCTCCACGGCTTGGAAACCAAGCGGAGCCAGTGGCTGGATTTCCTGGCAGCGATGAACCTGATTATTCAGCCCGAGTCTGACTGATATGAGGTTATGAAGTGGTAACGGCTCTGAGTCACTATCTGGACAATGTGAGGGAGAACCTGAAGCTTGACAGCTCCACGGAGCAGGAGGTCATCCAGGAGCTGGAAACGCATATCGAGGATGAGCTCCGGGAGCTTAAGGATTCCGGGCTGTCGGATGAAGAGGCGGCTAAAGCCTGTTTGACGGTTATGGGCTCAGCCAAGACGCTCGCCCACCAGATATACGAGAGCCACAGCCAGGGCAGCTGGACTCAGGCGCTGTTTACCGCTATGCCCCACCTGCTTTTCGGTCTCCTCTTTGCCCTCAGCTGGTGGCAGGGTATTATCGGGATTTTGGCCGTGCTGGTGGCGGTCTTGAGCGTGGTGGTCTACGGGTGGTGGCGGGGCAAACCCTACTGGCTTTTCTCCTGGCTGGGTTACTCCTTGCTGCCGGTGGTCTTTGCCGGCCTTCTGCTGCTCTATCTGCCGCCGGGGTGGGCCTGGGTTGCCATACTAATCTACGTCCCCACGTCGTTATGGCTGGTCTGCGCCTTTATGCTTAAAACGATAAAGCGGGACTGGTTATACAGCTCGCTGATGTTGTTACCGCTGCCGATTATCATCGGTTGGTTCCTGGCGGTTGAGCCTGTGGACGGCGTGCCCGCCTACTGGACACAGCGCCTCCAGGAGTTCGCCCCCTGGATAGGATTGACCTTTCTCTCCCTGGGGGTGGCCGTCACCACATTTATCCGCTTGAGAAAACGCTGGCTGAGGATATCGGTCCTGGTAATTTCGGGGCTGATAACCCTGACCATAATTGCCTATTATGCCGAGGGCAGGCTCAGCGTACCCGCCTTTTTAGCTCTGATCGTAGTGATGCTGATTCTACTGCTAAGCCCGGCTTTAGTGGAACGAACGCTAAAACACACCGGTTAACATTGTCCGAGGGACACTGGCAGTAGCTTTTTTGTGTTTTTGGCTAATAAGGAGGAGACGCTTTTTTATGGCTCAAAAGGTAGCTGTCATCACCGACAGCATAGCTTGTCTTACCAAGGAGCTGGTGGAGCAGTACGGCATCAGGATTGCCCCCATTAATCTCTACTTCGGGGATAAGGCCTACCGGGACTGGGTGGATATAACCCCCGATGAAGCCTACGAGCTGTTCCTGAAAGACCCCGATGCCTTTAGGACCTCGGGGAGCAATCCCCCGGAGTGGATGGAGGCTTGCCGTGCCGCCAGCCGAGAAACCGACAGCATTGTTTGTATTACCCTTTCCTCCAAGCTGAGCGTGGTCTATAACAGCGTGCTGGATGTTAAAAAGCGCCTCAAGGATGAAATCCCCGGGCTTTCTATAGAGGTGGTGGATTCCCAGACGGTCACGGCTACCGAGGGCTTTGTCGCCCTGGCGGCGGCGCGGGCAGCGGAGAAAGGCAAATCGCTGCCCGAGGTGGTTGAAGCCGCCGAGGAGGTGAAGGGCAAGGTTGCCCTGGTTGCTTTCCTGGATACCATCCGTCATGTTTACCGCACCGGGCGCATACCCAAGATAGCGGCTCTGGCCGGCTCGGTGCTTAATATCAAGCCGATGCTCACCGTTTCCGGGGGGGTAGTTCGTTTTATGGGTGTGGTGCGGAGCCGCGAGCGGGGCATAAGGCAGATGCTTAAGAAAATGAGGGAGAAGGTGGGGCAAAACCCGGTCCATGTGGCGGTGATGCACGCCTTCGCCCGGGAAGAGGGCGAGAAGCTGAAGGAACGGGTTGACTCCGAGTTTAACTGCGTCGAGCTCTGGCTCACCGGCTTCAGCCCGGTGATGGGCTATGCCACCGGCACCGGCACGCTGGGACTGGCTTTCTATGAAGACTAGCCATTGACTACTTCAAATTCTAGAAGGTGAATAAGCCGTGAAGTGGTGGCTGAAGGTAATACTGGCTGTCGTGCTGGCGGCAATCGCCGCCTTTCTGGGGATTTCGGTCTACCTGGGTCACTCGATGACGGCTATAGAGAGGTTGCCCGTTACCGAGACCCCCGCTATTTGCGGGCTCGACTATGAAGAGATTTCTTTCCCCAGCCGTGTAGACGAGCTGACCCTTTACGGCTGGTATCTGCCCGCTGAAGACGGCGACGAGGTCATTATTATGGTGCACGGCGCCGAACAGCATAGAGCTGACCCCGGCGTAAAGATGCTGGATATCGCCTGCGGGCTGGTGGGGCACGGCTACAGCGTCCTCATGTTCGACCTGCGGGGGCATGGCGAATCCGATGGCGACAGGATGTCGGCGGGCTATTACGAGGTCAGGGACCTGGGCGGCGCCGTCGACTATGTGGTGGGGTTGGGTTTTGAGGATATCGGGGTGCTGGGCTTTTCCATGGGGGCGGTGACGGCCATTATGACCGCCGCCGACTGTGACGATATCGATGTCGTAGTCTCCGACAGCGCTTACGCCGACCTGAATGACATGCTGGAACCCCAGTTTTGCGAGCGCACCAGCTTCCCCAAGTTTTTCCTCCGCCCCCTGCTCTTCATGGTCAAGATGATGTACGGCATCGACTTTACCTCTATCAAGCCGGTGGAGGTGGTGGGTAATATCGCCCCCCGCCCCATCCTCTTTATCCACGGTGAGCTCGATGATACCGTGCCCGTGGCGCATGCCTACAGCCTGTATGAAGCCGCTGGTAACCCGCTGGACGAGCTGTGGATAGTCCCCGATGTCGGCCACGTCGAGGCTTATATCATCTATCCCGAAGACTATATGGACAGGGTGACCGCTTTCTTCGACGACGCTTTAAGGTAATTGCCCCGATTTTTGCCCTATTATGTCTAGCCAAACCAGGCTAAACCTTCTATAATGGGGGCATGGTTAGTCAGCTTGTTTCCGACCTGCAGCGACTGACTGATGGGTTGGGGGAACTCCCCGAGCCGGTAGTCAAGCCGGCTTTTGTCGCCGTCAGCGGCCTGCCGGGAACGGGAAAATCCTACTTCTGCGCTAAACTGGCTGAGAGGCTGCCCTTCGTTATCCTGGAGAGCGACGCCCTGCGTAAGACACTTTTCTCGCCGCCGAGCTACAGCCCCGAGGAGAGCGCCCGCCTCTTTCGGATACTGCCCCGCCTCATCGAAAGGCTGCTCAAAAAGGGCATTCCCCTTATTCTCGATGCCACCAACCTGTCGGAGCGGGACCGGGAACGCCTCTACAATATCGCCGACCGTATCGACGCCAGGCTGATTCTGGTGCGTGTAGAGGCGCCCCCTGAGCTGGTCTACCAGCGGCTTAAAGCCAGAAGTAATGGAGAAGATTCGGGGAATAGCTCGGATGCCGACTGGGAGGTCTACCGCAAGATGAAGCCCACGGTGCAGAAAATCAGCCGCAGGCACTATGCTGTGGATAGCTCGCGGGATATCACTCCCGTGCTGGACAAGGTGGTCAGGGAGGCGAGTCGCTAGAAAAGCAACAGATTAAAGATAGGGGGTTATTTGGAGATGACAGACGCTAAGAAGATAAAGAGCCTGCTGGAGAAGTTATCTAACGCCCACGGGATTTCCGGGTATGAAGGCAGCGTTAGGGAAATCATCAAAAAAGAGATTGAGTCGTGCGTCGACGAGCTTAAAACCGACAGCTTCGGCAATCTAATCGCCACCAAGAAGGGGAAGTCGCCCTCGGTGATGATAGCCGCCCATATGGATGAGATAGGGCTGATGGTGAAATACATCGACGACGAGGGCTTCGTCCGCTTCGCCAAGGTGGGGGGCTGGTTCGACCAGACGCTGGTCAACCAGCGGGTATTGCTGCACACTAAGAAGGGTACGGTTACCGGCGTTATCGGCTCCAAGCCGGTGCACGTGATGAAGAACGATGACAAGAAGAAGGCGATAGAAGCCAAGGATATGTTCATTGATATCGGCGCTTCATCCCGGGACAAAGCTACCGCTATGGGCGTCGAGCCCGGGGTAACGGCTTCGCTTGACCAGAGGCTGGCGGCATTAGCCAACGACAGGGTCACCGGCAAAGCCTTCGACGACCGTGCCGGGAGCGCGGTGCTGATTACGGCGCTGCAGAGAATTGCGGGAATGAAGCTGGCGCCCTCGGTGATGGGCGTTTTTACCGTCCAGGAGGAGGTCGGGCTAAAGGGCGCCAGGACATCGGCTTTCGGGCTGAACCCCGATGTCGGCATTGCCATCGACACCTGCATACCCGGCGACCACCCGGGCATAAAGAAGACCGATTCCGCCGTTGAAATCGGCAAGGGGCCTTCGATTACGGTGATGGATGCCGGGGGGAGAGGGGTGATTACTCACCCCAGGGTGCTGGAGTGGCTCTGTGAAACAGCCAAGGCTAAGGGCATTCCCTACCAGATGGATGTTACCGAGAGCGGCACCACCGACGCCTCTGCCATCAGCCTGACGCGGGAGGGTATCCCTTCGGGGGTGATTAGCATCGCCACCCGCTATATCCACACCCCGGTGGAGGTTTTGAGCTTGAAAGACCTCGCCCAGACCGCCGAGCTGGTTGTCGAGGCGATAAAATCAGCCGGTAACTACTTCTAGGGAGTTTAAGCATGCAGATTAAATACCTGGGTCATGCCGCCTTTGTTGTCACCTCGGATAGAGGGGTGAAGATCATAACTGACCCCTACACTACCAGCCCCGACTTGACCTATAGGGAGATAAGGACGACGGCTGATGTCGTTACCGTGAGCCATGACCACTTTGACCATTGTAATGTGGCTGCTGTCGAGGGTAACCCCCAGGTGATGAGACGGGCGGGAGTCTCTGCCGCCAAGGGCATAAAGTTTAAGGGTATCATCAGTTATCACGATGACGAGGGGGGGAGGATGAGGGGTAACAACATCATCTTCTGCTTCGAAGTGGACGGGGTAAAAGTCTGCCATCTCGGCGACCTTGGCCACCGACTCGACGATAAGCAGAAGGCGGAGATAGGCAGCGTCGATATCTTGCTCATCCCCGTGGGCGGTTACTATACCATCGATGCCAAAACCGCCACCGAGGTCTGTGACCAGCTAGAGCCCGGGGTGATTATCCCCATGCACTATCGGACGGATAAGGGCCTGCCCAACATCGCCGGTGTGGAAGAGTTTTTGCGCGGCAAGGCCAGGGTAAAGTGGCTGGATACCAGCCAGGTGGAATTTAAAGCCGGAGGGTTGCCCGACGCCGGCCAAATCATCGTGCTTAAACCGGCATTATAGCTTCGGGCAGTTGACGGTGGTGGTATAATTAATTATGGGGGTGAGGTTAGGGGGACTGAGAAACATATTTTGGAAATAGGTTGTATCGTTCTTGCCGGGGGCAAGGGTTTACGTTTGGGACGAGATAAGGCACTTGAGACAGTTGATAGCCAGAGTTTACTGCAACGGGTGGTAAACCATCTCAGTTCCTTTAGCAGCGAGATTATTATAGTTACAGCTAAAGGTAAGTCCCTTCCCCAGTTTTTTCGCAACCCGAGGTTTAGAGTAGTCGCTGACGCCTATCCGGGCAGAGGCGCTCTGGTTGGTCTGGCTACCGGTTTAGCCGCATCAAGGGCACGTTATAACCTGGCTGTCGCCTGCGATATGCCTTTCCTCAATCAAGCCTTGCTCCGTTATATGCTTGGGCTTACGGATGGTTTTGACCTGGTGATCCCCCGCCTGGACGATATGGTGGAACCTTTGCACGCTGTTTACGCCAGGAGCTGCCTGGCTCCCATAGAGCGGCTGCTCGAGCAGGGAAATATGAGGATTAACACCCTTTTTGAGCTGGTTAAGGTCAGGTATGTGGAGGCTGACGAGGTTGACCGTTTCGACCCCCGCCACCTGAGTTTTTTCAATGTTAATACCAGGGCTGACCTGGAGAAGGCGCAACAACTGGCCAAGGAGATATAAACCGGTGATAAGTGTTGAGCAGGCTCTGGAGAAGATTCTGGAGCATATAGAAGTTCTGGGCGTGGAAGAAAGCCCTATACTGAGCTGTCTGGGGCAGGTGCTGGACGAGGATATATTCTCTGAAATCAACATTCCGCCGCTGGATAATTCGGCTATGGACGGCTATGCCGTCAGGGCGGCCGATACCCGCGGCGCCAGCCAGAAGTCACCCCGTGTTCTGCGCGTTATCGACACTGTTGTTGCCGGCTCGATTTCCCGCACCAGAGTGGAGCCGGGGACGGCGGTCAGGATTATGACCGGGGCGCCTGTACCCAAGGGTGCCGACGCGGTGGTCAAGTTTGAGGATACCGACCAGTCGGGGCGGGGGGCGGATGCGTCTGAAGTGGGCATTCTGGCCGAGGTAGAACCCGGGCTGGATATACGGAGAGCGGGTGAGGACATCGCCAACGGGATGATGGTGCTGGATAAGGGGACGCTAATCAGACCCGCCGAGGTCGGCGCTCTGGCCTCGCTGGGTCGCCGCACTATAAAGGTCATCCGCCGTCCGGTGGTGGCTGTCTTAGCCACCGGCAACGAGGTGGTGGATATTACTCAACCGCTGCCCGAGGGCAAGATATACAACAGTAACAGTTACAGCCTGGCAGCTCTGGTTATGCGCTACGGGGGGATTCCCCGAATACTGGGTATCGCCTCCGACGTGGAAGATTCACTGATAGCCAGGCTCCACCTGGGACTGGATGCCGATATGCTGGTAACCTCGGGGGGAGTTTCGCTGGGCGATTACGACATCGTGCGTGACGTCCTGGCTAAAGAGGGTGAAATGGTCTTCTGGCAGGTCCGGCAGAAACCGGGCAAGCCGCTGGCTTTCGGCATGATTCGGGCGCTGGGCAACGGGGGCGGGGTCAGAAAGATACCCCTCTTCGGGCTGGCGGGCAACCCGGTCAGCGCCATGCTTAACTTCGAGCTGTTCGCCCGCGCGGCGATGCTCAAGATGATGGGCCGCAAGAAGCTGGCCAAGCCGATGATAGGAGCCATAATAGAGGAGCCGATTGAGAACACCGACGGGCGGCGTATCTTTGCTCGGGCGGTGGTGCAAAAGCGTAGCGGCAGGTATTTCGCTCGTCTTACCGGGCCCCAGGGCTCGGGGATTTTGACCTCGATGACGCTGGCTAACGGGCTGGTGATTGTGCCCGAGGATAAGCCTGGCGTGAAGGAAGGGGATTCGGTGCAGGTGATAATGCTGGATTGGGGCGAGGAGGTATAGTCTTGATATTCGATGCTGCGGGGTTCGTCTTCGAACCGCCACCGGTTATATCCCGGGCGCGGCGGGTTTTGATTAAACCCAGCGCCGCCTACCCGACGCCCTATCCGGTGAGCACCAGCCGGGAGATGCTCTCGGCGATAGTAGAAGGCATCAGGCAGGTCAGTGACGCCGATGTTCTCATCCTGGCCGGCACCCCTGACGGGGAACCCGTCTATCCCATATACCAGAGCCTGGGCTATAATTTCCCCCGGGTTTTGACCCTGGATGTTAAAGATTGCATCTGGGTGGAGGTGGATAATCCCCTGCCCAAGCCCCTGATTGTGCCTACCTTCTGGGTGCCTAATGTTATCCTGTCCTGCGACTACCTGATAACGGTGGCGCCGCTGAAGGTTATCCAGGGCCAGGGAAGTTTAAGCATAGCCAACCTGCTCTCGGTGCTGCCCAGCAGTAAGTACGGGGGTGGGACGCCCTGGGGGTGGGAAGATTTATATGATTTGGGGATAGAGCAGGTGATAGCCGACCTCTATTTTACCCTGCCTTTCGACCTGGGGATTATCGAAGCCCACCAGAAGTTCGTCGGGGAAGAAAACCCGACGCGGGGCGTGATTGAGCAGTGCGACCGCGTTTTCGTCGGCGAGCCTTATGAAGTGGACAGCGAAGCCTCGAAAGCACTGGGGCTGGAAACCGATTACCTCGATTTGATAAAGGAAGCCCGCGTGGGGCTGGAATAATGAGGCGGTGGGCTTTTACTTTACGCTGAATTCGGTATAGCGCCCGCTGGGTTCCGTCCAGTTGGCAAACACCTTTTCCACCCTGGCCGCTGGCGGTCCCACATTAAGATAGGTGATTAGCTCTTCCAGTCGCTTTCTCTCTCCCTCGGCGATAACCTCTACCGAGTCTCCGCGAGGTAGATTATGCACATAGCCCTTCAACCCCAGCCCCTTAGCCTTTTGGGCGGCAAAGGTGCGGAAGAAGACGCCCTGAACGTCGCCGTACACCATGACTCTAACCGCAGCTAAATCAGTCTTTTTCATCGTTTCGCTGTGCCCTCGCCCTTAACTCCCCGCTCTGGTGAAGCTGTTGACAAGCAGCTATCTCTATTCCTCCTCCTCTTTCCCCTTCTTCCCCTTTTTAATCACTTCCACCGTGGCCGGTGGGGTCAAGATAGTGGGGTGGGCTATTTTCTTATCGTCCCTTTTATGCTTCTTTGTTTCTCGATGTCGGTAATCTCGACGGCCCATAGTCACACCTCTATCTTAAATATGGTCGCTGGCGACCTGGTTAGTTAAAGTTTACCAAAGGGGAACAATGGTGTAAAGTTGCCTTTAGAGCTTATCCAGAGCTATGCGGGCGGCTTCCACCTCAGCCGCCTTTTTGCTTTTGCCCGACCCCCGTCCCATAATGCTGTCGCCTGCCCTTACCTCAACGGTGAAGCGGCGTTCGTGGGCGGGGCCCACGGCTTCTACCACCCTGTATTTAGGCTTTAGCTGCCGCTCAGCCTGCATAATCTCCTGCAGTTTGGATTTATAGTCGGCTTCCACCCCCTGGCTGAGCGCTTTGCCCATCTTTTTAGACATCAACTTTAGGACGAATTTCCGGGTGACAGCCAGTCCCCGGTCGAGGAAGATGGCAGCGGTTAAGGCTTCCAGAGCACCCGACAGGTTGGCCGGCTTGCTTCTCCCCCCACCCCCCTCTTCTCCCTTACCCAGGTAAAGGAAATCGCCCAGCTTGATAGCTTTAGCCATGCGGGAGAGGGCGGCCTGACTCACCATGGATGAGCGCACTCGGGTCATCTCTCCTTCGCTGAACTGGGGGAAGCGTTTGTAAAGCTCGTCGGCGATTATAAAGCCGAGCACGGCGTCGCCCAAAAATTCCAGTCTTTCGTTATCGCCTGCGGCGAGGCCGGGGTTTTCGTTGAGGTAGGAGCTGTGTATCAGCGCCTGCTCCAGCAGGGCTTTGTTCTTGAACTTGATTTTCAGGGTCTTTTGCAGGGTGGTTATAACAGCCAACTTAATTCCTTTCTTATAGCTTAGCATAAATATTAAGGCGCGCAGTGTCAAATGGCAGCTTATTGCCCTTAGGCTATCCCCGTGTTATAATCCTTTTCGAACTGGGGAATCGTCTAGTGGTAGGACAGCGGACTCTGAATCCGTAAGGGAAGGTTCGAATCCTTCTTCCCCAGCCATTTTGTTTTCGGGGGGTTAAAATGGAACCACTTAAGAGCGATTTGTCTATATACAAAAAGTTCAATTTCAAGCATCCGCCCGTAGCCGTCAAGTTCCTGGAGACCAAACCGAAAGGGATTGAGCGGTTGGATAAGAACCTGTCTTTCTGTGAAATGCTCAAGGAAGCGCAGCAGAGAGGCACCCCGTTTTATTTCGATAAAGATAACGAGACCTGCCTGGGTTCGGCGGTGTTGGGGATGGAGGATTTGCCCGTATTCGCCGAAGGCGGGCAGATAGGGATTCAACTGGAAATATTCCAGGAGCCGCGGGCTAACAGCAGCCTTTACCAGCACCTCCCCAAAATGCCGAGGGGCATTTGTAACTATGTCGCCTTTTCCACCCTGGATAAGCTGACCTTCGAGCCTGACCTCTTGATTCTTACCGCCAGCACCAGCCAGGCGGAAATCGTGCTCAGGGCGATGTGCTATACTACCGGCGAGATAAGGGAGTCGAGGACGACGGGGGTGTTGGGCTGCTCTTGGCTTTACGTTTATCCCTTTCGGAGCGGCAAGGTGAATTACACGCCCACCGGACTGGCCTTCGGCATGAGAGCCAAAGAGGTCTTTGAAGAGGGCTGGATACTGATATCCATACCCTATCACTGGCTGCCGACGATAACGCAGAGCCTAAAGGAAATAAAGTGGGTGCTACCCTCGTACACCGAGGGCAGGGAAAAGTTCCTGGAACGGGAGAAAGCCAACATAGACGCCCTGGCCAAGATGGCCGAAAACCCGTAATAATGGGGCTTGTCTTGCCGTTTTAGCTTGGCGCTGGTATAATAGCTGTGGCTGGCTTTAGAGAAAGCTTTGTATGTCATCTCGGTTATAGCCAGCCTTTTTAGGTGGCGCATTCGTCTAGGGGTTTAGGACACCTCCCTCTCAAGGAGGAGATCACCGGTTCGAATCCGGTATGCGCTACCAGGCTTGACTTTTAAACCTTGCATTTTTATAATGTTGCAGCTAACCTGTAGCTGGGATGCCCGAGTGGCGCAATGGTAGCGCAACCGACTTGTAATCGGTAGGTTAGCGGGTTCGACTCCCCTCTCGGGCTAAAGGTCTGGTGTGGGGAGGGGTGCCGGAGTGGTTAATCGGAGCAGACTGTAAATCTGCCGCCCTAAGGGCTACGCAGGTTCGAATCCTGCCCCCTCCACTTGAATATAATAGGGATTAGATGTTATACCACAAAAACTGGTATAATGTTTTGGGTGCCCACATAGCTCAGTCGGTAGAGCACGTTCTTGGTAAGAACGGGGTCACCAGTTCGAATCTGGTTGTGGGCTTTAACAAAAGGGGGTTAAAAAATGGCAAAGAAGAAATTCGAACGGACTAAGCCCCATTGCAACGTGGGCACCATCGGTCATGTTGACCATGGTAAAACAACCTTAACTTCGGCGATAACTATGGTACTGTCTAAGGCAGGGGGTACCGACTATCGTGCCTTCGATAGTATCGATAATGCTCCCGAAGAGAAGGCGCGCGGTTTGACCATAGCCATTGCCCATATTGAGTATGAGACCGAGAAACGCCATTATGCCCATATCGATTGTCCGGGGCATGCCGACTTTATCAAGAACATGATAACCGGGGCTGCCCAGATGGACGGCGCTATCCTGGTGGTGAGCGCCCCCGATGGGCCTATGCCCCAGACCAGGGAGCATGTCCTGCTGGCTCGCCAGGTGGAGGTTCCTTACATCGTGGTGGCTCTCAATAAGATAGACGCCCTCGATGATGAAGAGCTGCAGGAGCTGGTGGAGGTGGAGACCAGGGAGTTGCTGACCAAGTATAAGTTCCCCGGCGACGAGTTGCCGGTGATAAGGGTGAGCGCCCTCAAGGCTCTGGAGTGCGGCTGCGGTAAGCGGGAGTGCCAGTGGTGCGGCGGTATCTGGAAGCTGCTCGACGCCATTGACGAGTATATTCCCACTCCGGTACGGCCCAAAGACCAGCCCTTCCTGATGCCGGTTGAGGATGTTTTCAGCATCAAAGGTCGCGGCACCGTGCCTACGGGCAGGGTGGAGCGGGGTGTTATTAAGGCTGGCGATGAGGTTGAGATTGTAGGCTTGCACCACGAGCCGCACAAGACGGTGGCTACCAGCCTGGAGATGTTCCATAAGATTCTGGATGACGCCGAGCCCGGAGATGCCGTGGGTATTCTGCTTCGGGGTATGGAGCGGGATGACATCGAGCGGGGTATGGTAATAGCCGCCCCCGGTTCGATTAAGCCGCATACCTATGCCGAGGCTGAGGTCTATGTTTTGAGCAAGGAAGAAGGGGGCAGGCATACCCCGTTCTTTAACGGATATAAGCCCCAGTTCTATATCAGGACTACCGATGTTACCGGCACTATCGAGCTGCCCGAAGGGGTGGAGATGGTTATGCCCGGTGATAATATAAACATGAAGATTAAGCTTATCTACCCGGTGGCTCTGGAGAAGGGCTTGCGTTTCGCTATCCGGGAGGGGGGTAAAACGGTGGGTGCCGGCACCATTAGCCGCATCATTGAATAGACATGGCGAGAAAGTCTGAAGCCAGAGTGGTTATCCATCTTGCCTGCACCGAGTGCAGCGAGAGGACATATACTTCCACTAAGAACAAGAGGAATGACACCCAGCGCTTAGAGCTTAGGAAGTATTGCCCCCGTTGCCGCAGCCATACCCTGCACAGGGAGACAAAATAGTGCGGCAGCGTAGAGGCTTTTGAGGCCGTTTGATGACTCATCGCACTGCTACCAAGCGTTCCCGGTTTCGCTTCATTGGCGAGATTATAGCCGAGCTGAGGAAGGTGGTCTGGCTCTCCCGGCAAGAGGCGATTAAACTAACCTTCCTGGTGCTGGTGGTTACTGTTGCCGTGGGTATAATGCTGGGCGCCTTTGACTGGGGTTTTACTAAAATCGTGGATAAATTCTTTCTGGGTGGATAGGGGCCCGGCTGTTTTCCAATTCCAACTATTTGTTTGAATGAGAGGTTTTTTGGTGGCTGAGAAGCAAAATAAGGTGGCGGAAAGTCAAAAAGGGTGGTTTGTAATTCATACCTATTCCGGGTATGAAGAACGGGTTAAGAAGAATCTTGAGCAGCGCATCAAGTTTATGGATAGCGCTGAGGAGATTGGCGATATAATTATACCCACCGAGGTGGAGATAGAGGTCAAGAACGGGCAGCGGCGGAACGTGGATAAGAAGATATTGCCCGGTTACATCCTGGTCCAGATGAATATGAGCGACCAGAGCTGGAATATTGTGCGTAATACGCCCGGGGTCACCGGTTTTGTCGGCAGCGGCACTAAGCCAACGCCCCTGCTCGAGGAAGAAGTCAACCAGATTCTAAAACAGATGGCCGCCGAAGCCCCCAAGGTCAAGGTCGGCTTCCGTAAGGGGCAGAGCGTGCGGGTGACCAGCGGACCTTTTATCGATTTTGTCGGGGTGGTGGATGAAATAAGCACCGATAAGGGCAAGGTCAAGGTGCTCCTGTCCCTGTTCGGGCGGGAGACGCCGGTTGAGCTTGACTTCTTACAGGTGGAGAAACTCTAGGAGATAAAGTGGCTAAGAAAGTTAAAGCCGTAATTAAGTTGCAGATTCCCGCGGGTAAAGCGAACCCGGCACCGCCGGTGGGGCCTGCCCTGGGGCAGCACGGGCTTAATATTATGGCCTTTTGTAAAGAGTACAACGACCGCACCTCCAAGCAGGAAGGCTCTATTATTCCGGTGGAGATAACCGTTTTCGAAGACCGTTCCTTTACCTTTATCACCAAGACGCCACCGGTTACCGATTTGCTTAAGAAAGCGCTGGGGCTGGAAAAAGCCTCCGGCGACGCCGGACATGAGAAAGTGGGCAAGATATCCCGAGCCCAGCTTCGTGAGATAGCCGAGATTAAGGCTAAAGATTTAAACGCTACCACTATTGAAGGGGCGGAGCGCATCGTCGAAGGCACCGCCCGCAGTATGGGGATCGAGGTAGAATAAAGTGACCAAACACGGCAAGAAATACGCCGAGGCGCTGAAAATGGTGGATAGGGATAAGACCTATGCCCCGGAAGAAGCTATCGGCATCGTTAAGAAAACGGCTTTTACCAAATTCGGCGAAACGGTTGAACTTCACCTCCGCATGGGGGTTGACCCGCGTGACGCTACCCAGCAGGTGCGTGGCGTGGCTCTCCTGCCCCATGGTCTGGGCAAGAAGGTGCGAGTGCTGGTTTTTGCCCAGGGTGAAGCCGCCAGAGCCGCCGAAGCTGCTGGCGCTGATTCCGTCGGCGGCGAAGATATGATCAAAAAGATTGAAGGAGGCTTCCTGGAATTCGATACCGCTATCGCCACCCCCGATATGATGGGCAAGGTCGGCAAGCTGGGTAAAATCCTGGGGAGGAAGGGGCTGATGCCCAACCCCAAGTCGGGGACGGTGGTTGCCGACAACGACATCCCCCGTGCCATCGAGGAAGCCCGCAAGGGTCGGGTGGAGTTTAAGCTCGACCGCCAGGCTATCATTCATGTCGTCCTGGGTAAGGCCAGCTTTGAGGAAGACAAGTTGCTGGCTAACCTGACGGCGGTCATCGAGGCGATAATGAAAGCCAAGCCCAGTGGGGCTAAGGGACAGTACGTTAAGACCGCTGCTTTAACCACTACCATGGGGCCGGGTATAAGGCTCGACCTTAAACCAGCCCTGTCTTTATCTTCCAGTTAGTAGTTAATAATCTAGAGTGAAAGGGGATATCTGATGGCGGATGTTGCTATTGTTGGTGCCGGCCAGACCGCTTTTAGCCGTAACTGCGGCGTATCTATCCGGGAGCTGGCTTTTGATGCTTTTCAGGAGTCGCTGGAGGGACTGGATATCACCACCAGTGATATTGACGCTTCTATCATCTGTTCCGCGCCCGAATATGATAAGCAGCGCTCACCGGCCGGCTTGATATCGGAATACCTGGAATTAACCCCCAAGCCGAGCTTCTACGTGGAGACGGTCTGTTCCTCCAGCAGCACGGGATTACGAATCGCCTGGTCGCTGGTTAAGGCGGGCCTGCACAAGGTGGTGGCAGTAATCGGTTTTCAGAAGATGTCCGAGCTTTCCTCCCGTGACGCTGCCGAGCGTATGGGGCGGGGGGCGGATATAATCTGGGAATCGCCCTTCGGGCTGACTATGCCCGCGGGTTACGCCATGTACGCCCGAGCGCATATGGATAAGTACGGCACCACCGAGGAGCATCTGGCCAAAGTGCGGGTCAAGAATTCGCACTACGGGGCGACCAATCCCAAGGCTAACTACCGCAAGGAGTTGAGTCTGGAGGATATTATGGGTTCGGATATGATAACCAGCCCCTTGAAGAAATTCGATTGCTGCGCCAACGCCGACGGCGCTTCCTGCGTTATCGTCGCCCGAGGCGATGTGGCTAAGGGCATAACCGATATTCCTATCTGGGTAATGGGGCTGGGGGCGGCTACCGATACCATGACTATGGCCGGCAGGAAACTGCTCACCGGCCTGGAGTGCGCCCAGGAAGCCGCTAAGCAGGCGTACAAGATGGCCGGCGTCAAGCCGCAGGATATCGACGTCGCCGAGGTCCACGATTGTTTTACCGTCTCCGAGATTTTAGCTTACGAAGACCTGGGCTTCGCCAAGCCCGGGGAGGGGACGGGGTTGATTGAAGATAAAGCGACCTACGTCGACGGCAAGATACCGGTCAATGTTGACGGTGGCTTGCTGTCTAAGGGTCATCCTATAGGCGCCACCGGCGGCTCCCAGATAAGAACAATTGTTCGACAGCTCCGGGGCCAGGCTACCGAGGCCCAGGTGAAGGGAGCCGAAATAGGGCTGGTGCATAATATCGGTGGCATCGGGCAATACGGTAATGTAACCATTCTCAGGAGGTAGCTTAATGGGCTTTGAGAATTTTGGCACGGTCAGTTTTACCACGGAAGCCAGGGTGGCGGACTTTATCACCTACCTGGAACAGGGCAAGGTGATGGCCACCCGCTGTCCCAAGTGCGGGGTGAGCTATTTCCCGCCTAAGGCCGATTGCCCCAGCTGCCTGTCGGGGGAGGTGGAATGGTTTGAGGTTAAGGGCAAGGGTAAGCTGGCTACCTATACCATAGTCAACTACGGGCCCTCCGGCTTTGAGAACGACGCCCCCTACATATTAGCGCTGGGCGAGTTCGAGGGGGGCTTACAGATTATGGCCCGCTTGAGTAAGGATATTGCCCCCGAAGATATCAAGGCGGGCATGAGCCTGGTGGTCGTTCCCTTGAAACGGCCCGAGGGCAGAATCAGCTACGAATTTAAAAAAGGCTAGGCAAGATAAGGAGGTAAAAACGGTGGATAGGAAGGTTTGTATTATCGCGGGTGGCATGAGTCGGTGGGGAGTGCGGGAGGCCAGTATCATAGATATGGCTCAGGAAGGGGCGCAGGAGTGTTACGATGATATTCCGACGCTCAAGAAAGAGGATATAGACGGTCTGTTGTTTGCCTCTTCTTACTGCGGGCGGACTTCCTTCCAGGTTAATATCGCCCCGGTAATAGCCGAGCGCATCGGCCTTAAGCCGACCAGCATTTGCGCCAGGGTGGATACGCTGTGCGCCGGCGGCAGCTCGGGGATTATCCTGGCCACGGGGATGATAAAGTCCGGGATGGCCGATGTGGTCATGGTGGGCGGCGGCGAGAAGCTCTATACGCCGCAGCGGTGGGAGACCTATTACAGCGAGATGGCTTCCATCGACCATGATTGGGACGGCGCCCAGGGCATAGGTCTGCCGCCTCCTTTTTTCAGCTTGACCGCCCAGGAGCACATGAAGCGCTATGGCACGACTAAGGAACAGCTTTCGGCGGTCTCGGTGAAGAACCGTCGCAACGGCGCTACCAACCCCAAGGGGCATTTCCAGAAAGAGGTTTCGCTGGAAGAGGTGATGGCTGCCCGACCGATAGCCCCACCCTTGGGGCTCTACGACTGCACGCCTATTACCGACGGCTGCGCCGCGGTGATATTGACTCACGAAGATAAGGCCAAGGAGCTTTCCGATAAGCCTTTGGTTTACGTCCGGGGCACGGCTCAGGCGAGTCTTCACAGCATGTCGATGAACTGGCCCGGCGAACACCTGGCTGACTGGGTCCACCTGAGGACGGCGGCCAAGAGGGCTTTTGAGCAAGCCCGGGTTAAACCCGCAGACATTGATGTTGCCCAGACCCACGATTGTTTTACCATCTCCGAGATTATCGAGATGGAAGACCTGGGCTTTTGTAAGAAGGGCGAAGGCGGACCCTTTGTCGAGTCGGGACAGAACGACTTCGGCGGTAAGATTCCGACCAATACCGACGGCGGGCTGCTTTCCTGCGGGCATCCCTTCGGCGCCACCGGCATTCGCCAGGCACGGGAGATGCTCTTCCAGTTGCAGGGAAGGGCGATAAGGCAGGTAGAGGGCGCCAAGATGGGGCTGGCCCATAACCTGAGCGGCCTCAATGTCGAGCACACCATACTTATCTACGGGAGAGAGCCCTAAGGATAAGATTAACGCTATAAGGGGGAAATTATGCCAGTACCTGGAATACCGATTTTAGATGGTTTGTACCCGTCGACGATGGACCTCTATCCCTTGATGTCCAAGGAGTTCAACCGGGTTCATCAGTTTTACGAGAACTTGAGGGAAAACCGCTTTACCACTACCAAGTGTAAGAAGTGCGGCACGACGCCTTTCCCGCCGCGGGTCGTTTGTCCCAAGTGTAACTCCGACGACCTGGAGTGGGTGGACCTGCCCACCAAGGGCAAGGTTTTGCGCTTCACCGAAGAGGTGGCGGGAGTGCCCCTGGGCTTTGATGCCCCCCTGATTCACGCCCTTATCGAGCTGGAAGACGGGCGCAAGTTTATCTGCCGTATCGCCAATTGCAAAGAGGGGGAGCTTAAAGAAGGCGCCACCGTCAGGTTTGTTGCCTTCGAGGTGCCGCCGATGATTGTGGAGAAGCGGGGTGGGGTGATGGAGGAAGCACCCCGAATGTTCTTTGCTTTTGAACCGGTAAAGTAGTACAATACCAAAACAATAGAATAAAACGTTTCCGAAGACAGCGGGTGCCTTTAAGGCTCAAATCAAATGCCTGCCGAGGATAATTAAGGATTATACCTTAAGTCCTTGTGCGGCAGGCGCAAGGACTTAGTTTTTTATAGGGGGTGATGAATATTGGCCACTAAGGAAAAGAAGGCGCAGATTATCGATAGCCTGCAGGAGGTTATTTCCCGATGCAGCGTCGGCGTCCTCACCGACTACCGGGGGCTGACGGCGGCCGAGATGACCGAACTGCGCCGCCAACTGCGGGAAGCCGGTGTCGAATACCGCGTAGTCAAGAACACGCTGGCGCGCTTTGCCGCCGAGAGGGCGGGCAAAGACGAGCTGGTGGGGTTCTTCGAGGGGCCGGTGGCGATTGCTTTCGGCTATGGAGATATAACCGAGCCGGCCAAAGCCCTGGCCACCTATATTCAAGCTTCCAAGGTAGAGATGACGGTCAAGGGCGGCTTCCTGCCCGACAGGATGCTTAGCTCCGAGGAAGTCGCAACCCTGTCTGAACTACCGTCAAGGGAGATTTTGCTGGCCAGGGTTGTGGGCGGAATACAGAGCCCCATCTCGGCTTTGGTCAGCCGCCTTGCCGCCCCTATGATGGGGCTGGTGGGGGTGCTACAGTCAAGGATTAAACAATTGGAGGGAGAATAAGATGACAGCAGAAGAAGCCAAGGGCAAGAAAGAGGCCGAGGAGCCCGAAGCTGAGGTAAAGGAACCCGAAGCCGAGGCTGAGGCGAAAGAGCCTGAAGTCAAAGAACCCGAAACCAAGGCCGAAGCCAAAGAACCCGAAGCAAAACCGGAGGCCCAGGCTGAAGTAAAAGAGCCTGAAGCTAAGCCAGAGCCTAAGCCGGAGCCTAAGCCGGAACCTAAACCCGAAGCCAAGGCAGAGCCTAAGCCCGAGCCCAAGGCTGAGGAGAAGAAGCCGCCCAAGAAGTTATCCAAGGGCGTCGCGGACATCATGGCGACCATCAAGAAGATGACCGTTCTCGAGCTGGCGGAGCTGGTGAAGGCTCTGGAGGACGAGTTCGGCGTTAGCGCTGCGGTGGCGGTAGCGGCACCAGCCGCGGGTGGGGCGGCAGCGGCTCCGGCAGCTGCTGAAGAGCAGACGGAGTTCAGCGTCGTCCTCAAGGACATAGGCGCTAACAAGATTAACGTTATCCGTGCCGTCAGGGAGATGACGACGCTTGGCTTGAAAGAAGCCAAGGACTTCGTCGAGAGCGCTCCGCAGACGGTAAAAGAGGGAGTTACCAAGGACGAAGCCGCCACGATGAAGCAGAAGCTGGAAGCGGCTGGGGCTACCGCTGAAGTTAAATAAAGCTGGAGGTTCTTATGACTTCTGGCGAATATCTAATACCTATCGGTATAGGTGGTTTTTTTGCCATCGTGGGCGTCATCTTGTTTTTTTTGGGCCGGGGAGAGGAGCATAGATACTACGATTCCCTGGCCCAGCGCCCCGACGCCAGGGAGTTTCTGGAACGATGGCCGGAGCGCCCCCGGGTGGGGACACTGAAAATAGGCGGCTGGATAGCCCTGGCGGTGGGTGGGCTGCTGATGATTATGGGCGGCGTCTTCTGGCTCTGGGGCTAGAGAGCCCGTGTTAACAAGATTGCTTCTTCCTCCAGTATCGGAGTTATTTACCTCGACATACGGGATATACCCTATGTTGACGGGTGTTTTTAATGATGAATGTAGTTAATTCTCAAAACGGCGGAAAAAGTTACCGGTTGTATGTGCTCACCCTGGCGGCGTTTACCTTCACCTTTACCGTCGCCATGCAACAGATTTGCATGTCCGTCCTCTTCAAGGAGATAGCCGAGGACCTGGGCATGAGCCTGGTGGAGGTGGGCATAATCTGGGGCATACCAGCCTTTGCCGGTTTGCTTGTTGTCTTCTTCGCCGGCTTGCTCACCGACCGTTTTGGCGCCATTCGCGTCATGGGTATTGCCTGTATCCTGTCCGGAGTCCTCGGCGCCCTCAGGGGCACCACCGATAGCTTTATCAGCCTGGCCTTAGTCACCTTCCTCTTTGGGCTTTCCATGTGGATTATACCCGGCAGCGTCTTTAAGACCACCGCCACCTGGTTTTCGGGGAGAAAACTGGTTGTCGCCAACGGCGTGGTATCGGCGGGCATGGGGCTGGGCTTTACCGTTGGCGCCCTGATCAGCGCCACCACGTTGTCCCCCATGCTGGGCAGCTGGCGGGGCGTTGTGTTCCTCTACGGCGGTATATCGGTCGCCATAGGCTTGCTCTGGTTGCTCACCGTGAAGGAGCATAGCCAGGTGCACCTGGGGGCGGCGCCGAGCCGGGTGCCGCTGCGCCAGTCAATTGCGCGCGTCTTTCCGCTTAAATCTATCTGGCTGCTCGGTTTGACTATGCTGGGCTTTTCGGGTTGTGTTCAGGGAGTAATTGGCTACCTGCCCACCTACCTGCGCGATATCGGTTGGACGGTAGCCAGCGCCGACGGCGCCCTGACTACCTTTAGCGCCCTGAGCACGCTGGGGGTTATCCCGATGGCTTTATTGTCGGCCAAGATTGGCCTGCGAAAAGCCGTCGCCTTCCCGGTGCTGATAGTCACCATTGTCGGCGTCGCTCTGCTGCCGGTGGTTGGTGTCGGTATGGTATGGGTGATAATGATAATAATGGGCGTTGCCCGTGATGGCTTTATGGCCGTGGCCCTGACCATAAGCACCGAGACGGAGGGGGTGGGGGTTGTCTATGCCGCTACGGCTATGGGGCTGACGCAGACCCTTATGAACGTGGGTGGCCTTAGCTCTCCCGTCCTAGGCAACAGCCTGGCCGACCCGGCCAACCCCGCCGCACCGTATCCCTTCTTCCTCTGGGCAGCTTTCGGGCTAGTGGCATTAATCGCCTTCTGTTTCGTCAAGGAAACGGGGTGGCGGAATAAACCTCAGCTATGAAATGGTGAGCTTGGCTAAATTAGCCTATCTCCCGTACTTTAGCTTGGCGTAGATGAGGGCAGAGCCGAGAAAGACGGAAATCGAACTCCACAGCATTACCGAGGTTAGCTGGAGAAGAATGCCGTAGGTAAGCCAGCAACCAACCCCGACTATGAAAGAAAAACTCCAGAGCAGGCTTATCTCACGGGCGCTTTTGAGCTTGAAGACACGAATGACCTGGGGCAGAAAACCAATGGTGCCGATGGCACCGCCGATAAGTCCTATCCATTCCGCAGCTAGCAAGTTCGATGCCTCCTTCTTCGTATATCCTTTGATTATACTAAGCTTCTGGGCCGATACTGGATAGCCTCGGCGATGTGGTGTGCCTTGATGATATCGATTTCTTCCAGGTCGGCGAGGGTACGGCCTATCTTGAGGATGCGGTGGAAGGCGCGAGCGGAGAGGTAAAGCTGCTTCATAGCCGCTTTGAGCAGGCTCTGGGCCGATTCCTCCGTTTGACAGTGTTCCCTAACCTCGGTGGGCGTCATCTCGGCGTTGCAGGCTAAACCCGTCCCCTTAAAGCGCTGGCGCTGGGTTAGGCGCGCCGCCTTGACCCTGGCTTGAACCTTCCCCGATTCTTCCCCCAGATTGTCGTCAGCCAGCTTTTCGTAGTCGATGTGGGGTACCTCGACAAAGATGTCAACGCGGTCGATAAAGGGCCCGCTCATTCGCTTCTGGTAGCGGGCGACCAGGCTCGGCGAGCAGGTGCACTGCTTGAACGGGTCGCCGTAGTAGCCGCAGGGGCAGGGGTTCATCGCTCCCACCAGCATAAAGTTGGCCGGGAAGGTGACGCTACCCTGGGCGCGGCTGATGGTGATTACCCGGTCTTCCAGGGGCTGGCGTAATACCTCAAGGACGGCATGCCCGAACTCGGGCAGCTCGTCTAAGAATAGCACCCCCCGATGGCTGAGGCTTATCTCGCCCGGCCGGGGCCACTGTCCTCCGCCCACCAGCCCGGCGTTGGAGATGCTGTGGTGGGGGGAGCGGAAGGGGCGCTGTTGAATCAGGGGGGTATTGGCCGGCAGCAAGCCGCTGACGCTGTATACCTTGGTGACCTCTAAGGCTTCTTCATCGGTCATCGGCGGCAATAGCGAGGGCAGGGAGCGCGCCAGCAGCGTCTTGCCGCTGCCCGGTGGCCCCATCATGATAACATTGTGCCCCCCCGCCGCCGCCACCTCCAGAGCCCGCTTGACGTGCTCCTGACCCTTGACGTAGGCCAGGTCGGTGGAGGGTAGGGTGGTGGGGCTGTATTCTTCGGCGGCTTCCAGATTGAATTCGGGGGCGGCTATCTCTCCCCGAAAGTAGCTGACCAGCTGGGCTAGGGAAGTCACGGGGATGATTTCGGTGCCCTCTATTATCGACGCCTCTCGGGCGTCCATTTCGGGCACGATAACGGTGGCAATCTTCTCCTGGCGAGCCAGAGCCACCATGGGCAGGATGCCGTTGGTGTGGCGTAGGCTGCCGTCCAGTGACAGTTCGCCGAGGAGGACGGTCTGGGTAACGTCGGCTGATATCTGCTCCGAGCTGAGCAGGATGCCCACGGCGATGGGCAGGTCGTAGGCGGGGCCGGCTTTTTTAAGATAGGCCGGAGCCAGGTTGACCACGATGCGGCGGGTGGGGAAGGTGCAGCCCGAATTTCTTATGGCGGCGCGCACCCGTTCCTTGGCTTCCTGGACGGCGGTATCGGGTAGCCCCACGATGGTCATTGTCGAGACACAATATCACACAGGACCTCCCCTTCTGTATAGCTATCAAGAGAGGGGTTAGTAATGAGTGATAAGCAGATTAAGGATTACTGGCAGCCCATTAAGGCACCTGAAGGGATGTTCTTTTGTTGGGCTTGCTTGCGGGACTTGCCATTAAACAAGCGCTCCGAAAAGGATATGCGTTACTGTAACTTCTGCCAGCCGATTATTGAGAAGGAATACCTGATGCTGTCCGAGCGGAAAGGGAGGCCGCTAGACAACTTCTACTGCCCCGTAACATTGTCCTCCATAGCTATACAGAGTGGACGGAATATGTCCACTCTAAAGAACCCCAAAATTGAAGTGGACATAATTCAACCCTCGGTCGCTAAAGTTTCACGTGGGAAAAGGGGTCCCAAGCCCAGAGTTTTACCCAATGAGCTGATAAAACAGTGGGCAGGTGAGGGTATGGGCAGCAAGGCGATTGCTACTAGACTTAATGCGGAGCGTGACGTTAAAGTTTCTTATAAGACGATTCAACGCATGCTTTCCGGTGAGAGGATTAAGCTATCATTACCGATAAGCGGGGCATAAATTACACACTACAAAAAAAGAAGTGGGATGGGCATTGGCCTGGGTATATCGCCTTTGGTTGCCTTTCACACGCTATAAAAAACAAAAAGGACTATGTGTAGTCCTCACAGTTAGTAAAGTATTTACAGTCCTTAAAAAAGAGAAAGGGCAGGACGCAACGGACGCTATAAAAAACAGTCTCTCACAACGCTTCCAACGTCTTAAAAAAGGAATGTTACTATTAGCGCAATAACGCTCATAAAAAAGGGAATGGTGTTAGCAAGTTTTATTTGTGAAAAGAAGGCACTACCCCTTAGCCCCCAATTCGCATGCTGGCAAATCGTACCAAAGGATAGCACCCTCAAAAGAATAATAGGCCAACAGACTAATGAGGTCAATGGGGGTAACAATTCGCTAAAAGGTGTTGTTGGGTAACAAAAGCCTCTTTTGTGACCTGCGAGTAACAATCAAAGCTAAAGATCCCTGCACAATGAAGTTAGAACTCTGTACCAGCTCGGGTCAGGCTAACGTTGATATTTAAAGAGAGGATTCTCTTATAGCTCATGCTCGCGCTTTTAATTTTTCATTTGCTTCTTCTAGAGAGTTATAATCATACTGTTTTACCATGTATTCGAGAACTATTTCATCTCCGTTAATATTCTTCAACTTTAGCTCTAATACGTTCTGATAATAAAGCTCAAGAGTTTTCTTTGAATAAGTTGCCAGTTCTCCTCGGAGATAAGTTTCGAAAGAAGCTACACCCAGCCTATCTTCTGAGCCATAAATTGGTCTTCCTCTCCCACGAACGTAAGGGAAATTTTCGGAGATTTCCTCTTCCCACGGCAGCACGATTTCAACGATCCTATCTATCAAGGTAGGAACCTCGGGATCCAAAGGTGGTAATAGATATTCAATCTGCGCATATTCCAATGGTGAGGTCGACTCCATCATTCGGGCATACCTTTCGGAAAGTAAGTTTCTTCCCTTAGTTTCAGCTTCTTTAAGGTCATTTAGGTAGCTTTCTAAAGTAGTCTCTGACCAACTCATACCCTGACTATACCTCATTATATTAAAGGTCTTTAGATCATCCTGGCACAGCGCTCTTCCACCGATGTTAGGTACATTTTGAAACATATCCCACTCGATTCGTACGATTTCATTTAGTAACTCCTCTTTATCAGTCATTGCTTTCACTACCCTCCAATGGTATTAATCTATGAAAAGTTTATAACAAACTTGAACCGTATGAAAAACAAGAGCCGCATTTTTATCCCGTATGTACGCCAGACAAATCCTTAAATATTGCTACCACTATAGGTGAAATGGCAGAAATACGTCAGCAAATGGCAGAATTAAAAGCATTAAAAACTAACACTGTACCTCAATCAAAAGCAGAGTTCCTTCACCAGGCTTGGAACGGACTTGGAACTTTCCGCCAATAGAGTTGATCCTCTGCTGGATTCCAATTAGTCCCGTTTTACCTTTAGTGGCGAGTGTATGAAATTGTCTTAGCGGACGAAATCCTTGTCCATTGTCCTTTATTGTTATCTTCAAGCATGAGCTAGAGAATTCTAATTCAACCATCGCCTTAGTGGCTTTTGAATGATGCTTGATATTATTTAAAGCTTCCTGCACCACACGAAATACGGTGACTTCTGCTCGAGGGGACAAACTGTGCTCTATTCCATCCACACGAATCCGGGTATCAATATCAGGCTCCTTATTCATCTGGTCCACTAACCATCTCAATGCTGATATTAGTCCTAAGTTGTCTAATACGGAAGGTCTTAAGTCTAGGCTTATCCTGCGCAGATTTTCGACTGTGCTAAGAATTGTGTCCCTGATGAATTCCGCATTTCCTCTTACTTCGCGCATATTATCATGGTCAGAAGACAATAAGCTTTCAGCACTATTAGCTATGGCTAATAAAGTCTGTATGGTTTCATCGTGGAGTTCTTGGGCAATACGCTGCCGTTCGTTCTCTTGGGCCTCTAATATTTTCGATATGTATATCCTACGTTCCTCTTCTCTTTCAGCAAAAACTTTCCTCTCTTTACGACGCCACTCTAGCTCAAAAGTAACCAGCGATATAACCAGAAGGGGCAATAGCAGCAAAACTATGTTGGTTATTATAGAGTCAATATTCCACATGTCTACTATTATAGGGAGTACCCCTGCAAGCGACAGTAACGAAATAGGCAGAGCAACTTGCCACGAGAAAACTATCGCCGAGTAGATAATTGGTACGAAAAAGAGGATACCAACAATATGATTCGGGACTTCTACCAATACCAACTTGTATAACGAAGAAAGCCAAGGAAACCATTGCCATATACCATCAGTAAATTTCCACTCCCTCCATGGCCAGGCCTGATAGATGAATATCAGAAATAAGGTAACAACGATAATCGCCCAAAAATGAGGATTAGTAGGGATCTTCCTTTTGGTTTTTAGTGAGAGAATGCCCAGTATTCGTTTCAAAACAGTCCCTTTTACTCAAGGTCATTGAGACTAAGAATACCTTTCCGCAAGCCGACGATTACCATTTCAGTACGTGATGCTACGTTCAACTTCAAAAAAAGATCAGCCATATAACCTTTAACAGTGCGCAGACTTAGGTCTAACCTGAGGGCGATATCTCTATTGGATATGCCTTTGGCTGCTAGTCTGAGTATTTCCAGCTCTCTAGCGGTGATTTTATCACCTGCATCTAAATCCGGGGATTTCGTGATATGTCGGGAAGCATATTTGATAACTTGCCGAGAAACTGATGGGGACAATACTGTTTCTCCAGAGACCAGAGCACGTACGGCATGAATAACTTCGTCACCGTATACGCTTTTTGTTAGGTAGCCACCAGCACCAGCCTGGAGTATATTAAGTATGTGCTCACTATCGCTGTGGACAGTCAGCACTAGTATGGCAACCGACGGACATTTCGTTTTGATTTGCTTGGTCGCCTCCAACCCGTTGAGGTTGGGCATACTTATGTCCATAATCACGACATCAGGAACCAGTTCGGTGGCAAGTTTGACTGCCTCTTCACCATCACTAGCTTCGGTAATAACTTCAAAATCAGGTTGTTTTTCTAGGGCGCTCTTCAGTGCCTGACGCAGTAAAGGATGGTCGTCAGCCAGCATTATTCTGATCTTAATGGGTTTGTCTTGGTTTGAGCCGAATACTGACTTTATTTCATCCAAATCTCACCTCTGTTTTATTTTAGCATAACACAAGGCAAGGCACACACGCACTAAAGTACCCGACCCTTTGGCCAATTCAAAACCTTAGAACGTGGTCAGAAGCCCGTTGTTTTTAGATATAGAACAAAATATAGTAATAATGAGTGACCGCTAGGATGATGGTCAGAAAATATCTGAGGCAGCTGGAGCTGGTTGGATATTAATTAGGGAGAAGATTATGTATTTACAAGCTAACCAAGGGAAGCGGTGTATAAAGAGGAAAACTGAAAGATGAGAATTGGGTAGAGGGTTTATAAATTTTATAAGGAGTTTAAGTAATGGTAACAACGTTTACTCCAACAGATGTAGAAGATTGGAAGGCTATAGTTGATGAGATAAATAAGGTTAATGTACGTACTGATAGGGTGAAGAAGCGTGAAGAGGAGTTCCTATCAGCAAAACGCCATATTTGTGCTGTAAGGAGCCGCCTAGTCACCGAGGCGTCGAAAGAGAGCGAGGGGGAGCCCGAAGTCTTAAGGAGAGCCAAAATTTTTCGAAAGATCATGGAATGGAACCCCATTGTCATTAGAGACGGTGAACTTATCGTAGGCTCCCAGACCAAATATGTCGTGGGTGCTTCGCCTGCTACAGAACTTGTATCCACCATAACTTCCGAAGTTGTAGAGGCTGAAAAACCTACAGCCGTCAGCGATGTAACATATGCCATACTCAGCGAAGAGGACCGGGAGAGCCTTCGGCAGGATGTTGAGTACTGGAAGGGCAGGTCCGCGGTAGACGTAGTAGAGAAAATGGTGTTCCAATCACTGGGAGAACAACTTGCTTCTGACTTCCGTAAATACTCGGAAGCAGGTATATTGGCTTGGGGCATAGACCGGACTAGGGGTAATGTAAATACAGACAACGCCAAAGTTCTTAACCTGGGGTTTAATGGCATTATTAGAGAGATAAGGGAACAGCTTGAGAACTTAGACTTCTTCAAAGATCGGGAGGCTCACGAAAAACACGAGTTCCTAAGTGCGGGACTTATCTGCTGCCAGGCGGTAATTGCGTTTGCCACCAGGTATGCCAAGCTGGCAAGAGATATGGCTAAAAAGGAAAAGGATGCAACCAGGAAGGCGGAGTTAACGAAGATCGCTGAGCACTGTGAGTGGGTGCCAGCAAACCCTGCCCGGACATTTCATGAGGCTTTGCAGAGCTACTGGTTAGTTCATTTAGCTCTCAATCTTGAAGCTGCCGAATACGGTGAGACACCGGGTAGAATAGACCAATGGCTATATCCCTTTTACAAGAAAGATATCAGAGAGGGTAGGATTACAACGCACGAAGCAGCTGAGTTGTTGGGCTGTTTTTGGGTCAAACTCAATGAGATGACAATGGTGAAGTCATTGCTTTGGCAAAAGTTAGTTATGAGTACAATGAACCAACATTTTACCATTTGTGGGGTAGATAAAGATGGCCTGGATGCTACCAATGAGCTCAGCGTCTTGATCTTGGAAGTAGCACGTCAGATGAAGATGCCTCAACCCGCTGTATATATCCGCTGGCATAGAGACATTAACGAGGAAGTCTTGATAAAAGCAGCTGAAACCAATAGAGATCATGGAGGTGGGGTTCCGGCTTACCTGAATGATCCTGTGACGATACCAAAGTTCTTGGAGAAGGGAATCTCGCTGGTTCATGCTCGAGATTGGTGTGCTAATGGCTGTGTTGGTCCGGGGCTATCCCACGTCGCTGGGATGTCTTTTGGTGCTTCTGTGGTTTTCGCTAAACCCAAGATGTTCGAGCTGTCTCTCCACAATGGGCTTGACCCCAGAACAGGGAAGCAAGTGGGGCCGAAAACCGGAGATCCTAGGAATTTCAAGTCTTTTGAGGAGCTTTATAATGCCTTCATCGGGCAGGTTGAGCCTCCTGCAAAGATAGCAGTTAAGTTTGCTCAAATAGCGTCGCTGGTACTTCCCAAGTACGTTCACTTCCCCTTCTGCTCCGTTCTGATGGATTATTGCATAAAGAAGGGGAAGGCTTTTTATCAAGGCGGGGGGCCTTATCAACTGACGGGAGTCTTAATCATTGGCAGTGGAGTCCAAAATATAACTGACTCAATGGTAACCATAAAGAAACTGGTTTTTGAGGAGAAGAAGCTCAGTATGGCTGAGATACTGGATGCCCTGGCGGTCGACTTTGAGGGTAAAGAGGATTTGCGCCAGATGCTTATGTCAGCCACGTGTTATGGCAATGATGATGATTATGCCGATGATATATTTAATGCTCTCTCTTGGGACACTGGTAAAATCGTTATTGAGCAGCCTTGTGACTTCGCCGGAAATCCAGTTATGTTGATGAGAGGCGGAGCTACCCAACATTTCTGGGAAGGCCAGTTCTTGGGTGCTACGCCTGATGGCAGAAAAGCATATACGCCTAGAGCTGACGCTATCATGTCACCGGCACAAGGTAAAGACGTGAAGGGACCAACGGCGGTAATCCTCTCGGCAACTAAGTCCAGCCAACTAGAGCACTCTGGGGCTTCCCTGCACAATATGAAGATTATGCCGTCAGTGGTAAAAACCAGGGAGGGGATTAGGAAGTTCCTCTCCCTCGTCAAGACCTACTTTGAGCGCGGCGGGTGGCATCTTCAAGTTAACATGATGGGGCAAGAAATCCTGCGCGAGGCCCAGAAACACCCCGAGCAATACAGGAGTTTGGTGGTAAGAGTAGGTGGATTCAGCGCCTACTTCGTAGAACTATCAGAAGGGGTTCAGAATGACATTATAGCCAGAACAGAACACGAACTCTAGCCAAAGCCGGTACGGGACTTAACATAGCAGGTTAAACGAAACGGAGTGGGTAGCTGTAATTACTGTAATTAATGTCGTTTAAATCTGAAATTACTAATTTTATTATACTCATACTCGACAGGGAATAGCAACGGGGTAAACCTTTAGTTGCTGTTTCCCATTTATTTGCTATTCTAGCTTCCGGATGCCATGAGGGGTGAGGAAAAAATTTACGTCTCACCATAATTGGGGATTTATAATGCTCACAGGGATTATATTTAATATACAGCGATTCAGCATTCAGGATGGGCCGGGAATAAGAACTACGGTTTTTATGAAAGGGTGTCCCTTGCGGTGTCCTTGGTGTTCAAATCCAGAGTCGCAGAACAAATTTCCTGAGATAGCACACAGGGATTCACTTTGCAACAAGTGCGGCCGTTGTGTAGAGGCATGTGAGGTCCAAGCCATTTCCCTTACTGATAATGGAGTAAAGATTGACAGGGAAACTTGTACTGGTTGCGGCAAATGTATAGAGGTATGCACACCTGGGGCTCTTAAATGCTACGGAAAAGAGATGTCTATTGAAGAGGTGTACCGAGAGGCAATAAGAGACACACCCTTCTACCAAGATTCTGGGGGTGGCGTGACAGCTGGCGGCGGTGAACCGCTTTCTCAAGCAGATTTCATAGCAGGGCTATTCAAGCGATGTCAAGATTCAGGCATTGATACCTGCCTGGATACATGCGGATATGCGGCGCCCAGCGCCTGGGAAAAAGTCTTGCCACACGCCAATCTCGTACTGTTTGACGTGAAGCTCATGGAGCCCTCTGCTCACCGAAGGTTGACAGGCAAGTCGAATGAGAAGATCCTACAGAATCTCGAACTGGTTGCTGCATCAGGAGTACCGGTTATAATTCGAATTCCGGTCATACCGGGCATTAACGACTCACAGGAGAATATTACGGATACCGCCCGTTATGTTGCTAACATAAATGGCCTGAAAGAAATAAACCTCTTTCCATACCATCGGTTTGGCGAAAGCAAATACGCGATGCTGGATCGACAATACAGCCTTAGTGAGTTGACAACTCCGCAGCACAGCCACATTGAAGAGTTAGTAAACATAGTTAAATCTTTTGGTCTTGAATGTCAGATCGTCGTATGAAGAAATATGGCTATTTGGGGTATTTAGACTTAATTGTAGCAGAAAAGGAGGTGGTGCCTATGAGCTCAGTATAGAAGTGCCGTAAAGCGGAGTCACTGTAAATAATATAGCAAAGAAGGGAGAAAAAATGAGGAGTAGGTTATTAATATTGTTGGGTGTGAGCCTATTAATCTTAGTGTTAGCAGTCGTACCCTTCATGGCGGCTTGTGAAGAAGATGTGACGCCACCAGCAAACGGGGGAGAGGAAGACGTGACACCACCAGCAAATGGGGAGGGGGAACCACCAGAGGTCATAGAATTAACCTATGGCAGTGGGATGGGCCCTACTATGGGACCAGAACCGGTCATAGCGCTCTATTTGGACAAGATAGAGGAGGAAACAAATGGCCAGGTTCATTTCGAGCGTTATTATGGAGGAGCTCTATGCAGTATAGGCGAGGGTTACCAGGAATGCGCTCAAGGGATTTGTGACCTCACCAGCTCCACACCCGGTTATTCCGCAGTCGGCTATGATATTGGAAAGGCTGCCATGACATTTATTTACGATTCCCCCGATATGGAAACAGCTCTGCGTATTTATCACGAAATACGAGAAAAATTTCCTGAGGTCACAGCAGAGACCGATGGTGTGAAGTGGCTCTATCATTACGAGATGCCTCCTTATCAGCTTCTGACCACAACAGCGGCCGTACGTAGTATTGAGGATATTCAGGGTTTGTCGATTAGAGGTACAGCGGGTCTCGCCGATTGGCTTACTGCACTGGGAGCCGAGGGAGTAGGAATGCCTGGTGCAGAGCTGTATCTTAACCTAGAAAAAGGAATAATAGATGGTACACTATATCACTTTGGGGCCATTCCAGAATTTAATTTTCAGGATGTGATTAAGTACGTCACTGTCCTGAACTTTTTTGTTTGGCCTTGCCCGGGGCTAGCAATGAACTTGGATGCTTGGAATAGTCTGCCAACGGAAATCCAGCAGGTCTTTGAGGACAGTGAATCGTGGGCAGTACAAGAGCAGAATAGTACATTTCAAAATTCAGACATTGAGGCTCAGGAGCTTTGCGAGGATCTGGGGATTGAGATCATTGAACTATCAGCGGAGGAGTTAGCCAACTTCTACGAACTTCTGTCAGACTTAAATGAAGCATGGGCAGCCGACCTTGACGCTAGGGGGCTACCAGGAACCGAGGTATTGGAGGAGTGTCGTCACCTCATAGAAGAATATAGTTAGTAAGACTTTACTTACACGTAGATACCCACAATCAGAGTCTATGTTCTCCTATTCTTTAAGGGAGATAAGATGGCTTATCTTACTAGCATTGTGCGCTGGGTAAGCAAGGTAGGCGTGGCCATATCTAGTGTCTTTTTACTGGGGATAACGATCCTCATAGTGTCCAATATTATTTATCGCTTTTTTGGCCACGTTATACCGGGGACCTATGAGCTAACTGGGCTATTCGCGGTTATTGCGGTTGCTTTTGCCCTGGGCTATACGGCGCTGCAGAAGAGTCACGTTACAATAAGGATCGTGCAATCTCGCTTTTCACCACGGACCAGGGTAACCTCTGAAATTATTACTTCCGTTATTAGTCTAGGTACTTGGGCGCTGGTAATCTGGGCGAGTATTGTGACAATGGGTGACAGGTGGCTTCGAGAAATGAGTGAATCGCTCGAGATTCCTTATCTTCCGTTCAGATTTGTCTTTGTACTCGGCTTTATCTCTTTGTTTTTTGTAATTTTAGTAGACCTGTTCAGGATACGGGACCAAGATTTCAGAAAATGAGCCCAATTAATATAGGTTTAATCGGCTTTGGTGTCCTTTTTGCCCTTTTAGCCCTTGGATTGCCAGTCGGCACTGGCATGGCCATAGTCGGCTTTACTGGCTTATGGTATTTTCTTGGGGGCGCTCAAGCTATTGCCAAAGTAGGAATCACCGCGTTCAGCACAGTAAACAGTTATGATTTAGCCGTGCTACCCCTTTTTCTACTTATGGCTAACGTTTGCTTCGCCTCGGGAATAATTAAAGACCTGTTTAACCTCGCCTATAAATGGCTAGGAAATTTTCGCGGGGGTTTAGCTTTAGCTACTATAGCCGCATGTGCTGGATTTGCTTCTGTTAGCGCCTCCAGTCTAGCCACAGCAGCTACTATGGGTCAGGTCGCCATCCCAGAAATGAAAAGATATAATTACCACCCGTCCCTGGCTACAGGCTCTGTTGCCGCTGGGGGTACTATGGGCATACTTATCCCCCCCAGCGGCGCACTTATTCTCTATGGGATATTGACTGAGACATCCATAGGCAAGCTTTTTATAGCTGGAATAATACCTGGGATAATCGAGGCTCTCTTCTATTTCACTGCCGTCTATGTTCTTTGTACATGGAAGCCTAACTATGGTCCCCGAGGGCCTAGCTTCAGTTTCAGAGAAAAGATAGCAGCCTTTGGGAAATGTGGCGAGATAACGGCGTTAGTTTTTCTTATCTTGGGGGGTCTAATCATTGGTTGGTTTACTCCAACCGAAGCCGGGGCAGTGGGCGCTTTCGGGGCTATCTTTATCACCCTAATCAGAAGGCGGCTAGATTGGCCAAAGCTCAAGCAAGCTGTTTATGAGACGGCGAAAACCACGGGCATGATTTATTTAATCCTGATTGGTGCCTTTATTTTTATGCCCTTCATAGCACTGTCCAATATTCCGTTCTGGCTAGCCGAGTTTGTAGGTGGGCTATCTCTGCCCCCTTTAGCCATTATGGCACTTATTATACTAGTATATTTAATCCTTGGTTGTTTTCTAGATGTTATGGCAATGATTTTGCTTACAATACCCATTTTCTTCCCTTTGGCTATGAGTTTGGGTTTTGACCCCTTGTGGTTTGGGATAATAATAGTGGCAGTGATGGAGATAGCATCGATTACGCCGCCCATAGGTATGAATGTATTTATCATCGCTGGGGTAGCTCCAGATGTGCCCTTGCAATCCATATTCAAGGGCATAGTCCCCTTCCTTATAGCTGATATTTGTCGCGTAACTCTTTATTTGCTTGTTCCTGCAGTTGCCCTGTATTTACCTAGTCTCATGGGATGAGGTAGAGAGTCCCTTGATCAACCTATAATAAAATACAGTCAATTATGGGAGGAGGCTTTAAAATGGTGAAGCTAAATGAGGAGGCTAAGAGGATTATTTCCGAGTTTGGCCCAGCGCTAATAGCAACTGCATAATATGCAGTAGGAAGGAGGTAAAAAAGGAAATTAAAGGCAGGAAGGGATCATAATAGAACAACAAATTGGAGCAGGGGCATAGTCTTTAAAGTGCCCACTTTATTCGAAGGCCTAATTGTTTCAAATTCGCTGACTACGTCCAAATAAGAAAATAGAAAAAGGAGATGCACAATGTCAACAGGTCACTTTCAGGCGGGACCGCCGGGGGAATTCTGGAAAGGGTTTCAGCAGCACATGGGTTTCTCCGATGAAGAATTAGCAAATTTCAGAAACGATCCGAAGAAGGCGAAAGCGGCTGAGTTTATAGCTAGTCCCAAGTTGCGGAACTCGACCTTGATATTCGAGGTTGTAGAGTCACATGGCTGCGGAGAGGGCATGAAAGTGGGTGACAAACTCTATTTCACCGGATGCGCTAATCTTGATCCCAAGAGAAGCAGCAACTGGTGTGCTTATGCGCTTTCCTATGCAACTACCTTTGCCTTAGTTTGCCACAGCATGATGATACAGGGCGTGGACCCTAATGAGATGTTTTCTCAGTACTTTTCCTGTTTTGACTGTGGCACAAGATATGGCTGGGGCCTTGTGGTAATGAAAGCCTATGTGATAGACGAGAGTAAGAAGTAGCGAAATTAAAAGACCAGTATAGTGGACAGATCACAAACAGCGTATATATTTTATCCATATTGATACATACAAGGATGTCGAGCCGCTCGTAAAGTTATTATTAAGATAGTGTAACGAAAGCGGTGGAAAAAGGAATCGGCATGTCCTACTCCATAGGAAAGCCAACTAATAGAAAGGGAGGATGTACCGATGGGAAAAGGGTACCACAAACCACGGGAACTGACTATGTCAAAGCTTGTTTAGGCATAGAGGTATTTAAAGATTTATTCAAATAACGCATTGAGCTGTACCAGAAGGCGAGGCTGCTATCTGAGGGACCGGTGTACATAGACATCACACGAGTGCAGGCGGGAGCGTCTATGGACTCCCTAAGAGAAAGGGGTGAGAGCGTTTAACCAAAATCTGCCTCACCCGGTCGATCGTGCCTATATATGATTTCATATATGAAAAATAAAATGCCAGCTAAATACGAATTGAAATGTAGCCGGAATCATCAATGGGGAGAGCTAAGATTAATTTATTAATTGCTTTGTAGGAAGCAGACTAAACTTCAAGAGAGGGGTTTTGAACAATGGGTAAATGGTTGAATGCAGGAGATATGTTAAGGAATAACGCTTATCTACATCCCGATAAAATGGGAGCCAAGGACCTCAGTCGTTCTCTGACTTTTAGAGAGTGGAATGACAGGTCTAACAGGCTGGCTAATGCGCTGCTTGGATCAGGTCTTAAACCAGGGGACAGATTCGCCGCTGTTGCCTATAACTGCGTCGAGTGGATGGAGATGTATGCAGCAGCAGCCAAAGGGGGATTAACCATAATTCCTCTTTTGTTCAGATTGACACCGACGGAATACCATTACATATGCGAACATGGGGAGGCTAAAGCCTTCATTGTAGCCAAAGAGTTTGTCGAAGGGGTAGACTCCATTCGCGACCAACTTCCCATTGCGCGGGCAAACTACATATTCTTCGGGGATGAGAAAGCACCCGATGGATACCAGCACTACGAGAGAGTCCTTGATAAGGCATCTCCCAAGGAGCCGGGGGTAGAACTGGCAGACGAGGCGCCATGGACTATTACTTATACTTCTGGAACAACTGGAAAACCAAAAGGAGTAGTCCGCTCCCACAGGAGTTTCATCGCTAACAATTGGCTGCAGGTGGCTAACATGGGATTCGCAAGTGATGACATCGCACTCTTTGTAATGCCAATGAGTCATATAAACTCCATTTTCTTTTCCTGGACTTTCACCTGGGTTGGTGGGGGAGTATGCATATATAATCGGACAAGCTTTGACCCGGAGCATTATATCAAAACGATGCAGGATGAAAGGGTCACTTTCACCTCCCTGGTTCCCACGCATTATGTGATGCTGCTCGATCTGCCCGACGAAGTAAAAGCCAAATATGATGTATCCTCTATGAGGAAGCTTTTGTGCTCCTCTGCCCCGGTGCGGAAGGAAACCAAGCTACAAGCTATGGACTACTGGAAAAATGCCGGCCTTCACGAAGGATATGGCACTACCGAAACGGATGGAATAACATTGCTACGGCCTCACGAGCAGCTAAAGAAGCTGAGGACTATCGGGAAAGAAATGTATGGGATAGAAAGAGTCAAACTTCTCGATGAGGATGGGAATGACGTTCCTGAAGGCGAGGTAGGTGAGATATGTGTCCGTACTCCTGCGATGTTCACCGAGTACATTAAGGACCCCCAAAAGACAGAGGAGGCCTTTAAATTCGGCGGGTATTTCCGGACTGGCGACATGGCACTGCGTGATGAAGATGGATATTACGTTCTGGTGGACCGAAAAGCGGATATGATAATAACCGGCGGCGAGAATGTATTCCCATCCGAGATAGAGCAGCTATTAGCCAGCCATCCTAAGGTCAAGGAGGTGGGTGTGGTTGGCGTACCGGACAGGAAATGGGGCGAAGCTATAAAAGCTGTCGTTGTTCCTGTTGATGGAGTTGAACCAGCCAATGAATTGGAACAGGAAATCATAAATTATTGCCGAGGTAAGATAGCTGGATACAAACGACCTAAGTCAGTGGACTTCATTCGAGCAGAGGATATGCCAAAGACGGCAACCGGCAAGATTATGCGCCGGGGAATACGTGAACGTTACAAGGGGAAAGAATAAATCACCAGGTATTTGAGGAAAGGGTGGCTACAATCGAAATTTACCACTAATCTGAAGAAGATTGACATGGAAAAGGAGCTTATATCACAACTGCGCAAGATTGTGGGCAAGGACGCTGTTTTAACCTCCAAGTAGGATCTGAATGCCTATTCCTATGATGGCACCACTACCTGGGCCCATATGCCTGATGTAGTGGTGCTGCCGACGACTGCAGAGCAGGTATCCCAGACTCTGAAGCTGGCTGATGAGAACAAGGTTCCGGTTACCCTGAGGAGTGCCGGCACCAATGTCAGTGGTGGCTCGATCCCGATGACAGGCGTCATTGTCTTGTGCATCACCAAGATGTACAAAACCCTGGATATAAACAAGACCAACCTGACGGCTACCGTTGAGCCCGGTGTCGTCCTTCAGGATTTTAACCTGGCTCTGGCCAAAGAGGGGCTACGCACTGCAGACTGGCAAGCATCGTTCTGGAGGGTGACATCGACGAGTTTAAGTCTGCCGAGACTGTTAAGAGGACCTACCTCTATTAAGGAAAAATGCCTAGGCCTTGAAAAACGCGTCTGAGAACAAAATAGATCTAGAGGAATTTAAAAGTAATCTGGGGCAGCTAAGTCACTTAGAAGATTTGGGAAATATTAGGGAAAATGATGAAATCTTTTAACATATGTCAGAGACTGAAGTCCAGTGGAGAACAAGGAAGACCAAGCCCAAATCTTTTTATTATAGGAGGGAAGACATGAACATCAAAGGAAAGGTAGCACTGATAACTGGGGGAGGCGTTGGTATAGGAGCTGCAATCGCTGAACGTTTTGTTGCCGATGGAGCCAAGGTCTGCATCACCGGCCGCCGTAAAGAAATGCTGGAAAAGGTGTCTCAATCACTACCATCAGGGAAAGTAGCCATATGCTCAGGAGACGTATCCAAGGAAGAGGATGTAAAACGCATGGTAGATACAACAGTGGAGTTTGGTGAAAAGCTGGACGTGCTGGTAAATAATGCAGGTACCAACCAACCGGCACCCATCGCCGAGCTTGACATCAAGATGTGGCAGGAGGTTATGGGCGTGAACCTTACCGGCCCTTTCTTGCTCATGAAGGCGGTAATACCGCACATGCTAAAAGTGGGCGGCGGTTCTATCATAAATATTGCCTCATTGGGTGGAATACGCTGCCTGCCCGGTATGCCGGCCTACTGCAGCTCAAAAGCGGGCCTGATTATGCTTACCCAACAGGCGGCGCTGGATTACGGGCGTCATAACATCCGGTGCAACGCCGTCTGTCCCGGCGGTGTCAAAACGGATATGACCAGGAAGGACTTCGGTCAGTTCGGGAAAATGCTGGGTATAGAACCTGATACCTTCCTCAACCAGATAGCAACGGAAACACCTCTTCACCGTTTCGCCGAGTCACCCGAAATCGGTGGGCTCTGCAGCTACCTGGCCAGCGATGATTCATCGTATGTTACTGGAGCGGCCATCATCATTGACGGCGGAGCTGCAGTGGTTGATTTGGTAGGAGCATCAATAACAGCAGCGCTAAGGAGAGGGGGTATTGCAGATTGAAGATGCGAATTTAAAAGGCTATTCGTTTATCTGCCATAGAAGACACCTCCGCAAATAATAGTAGCACAAAATAATAATAGAGGAGTGATTATGAGTCAAGAAGCTATTGCGAGGGACATGTTCCTGAGGCCTGACCATCTTATCAGGGACGAAGTGAAGATGTACGCTAGTGCCTTAAGGAAATTTGTCAACGAGAAAGTGATACCCCATGAAACCGAGTTTGATGATTTGTGGGATTGGACGGAAAGAAAAGAGCACACAATTGTTCATGATCTTTTTAAAGAGCTATGGATTGATCATGGTTTGCAAGCGTCACAAGTGCCACCAGAATATGGTGGATACGATGACCGGTCGATGGTAGAGACAGGTGCTCTGGTCATAGAGGTAGCTAGGGGTGACCATGGCCTAGCCGAGACAGGCTTTATATCTGGTTGGGCGGTGGCCTCCTCAATGCTTCCAACGCCTAACGAAGCCGTCATGAAAAAAATTGCCGCCGGTATGTGCGGGAAAGAACCTTACGTCGTATGTAGCGCCATTACTGAGCCCCATGGCGGAGGGGCAGTAGAAGATATGAGGCTTAAGGGTACACAGACTAAGACCAGGGCCCGATTAGAAGGGGGTGAGTGGGTTATAAACGGGGAAAAACTGTGGCCATCAGGCTCCAGAGAGGCAAAAGCGTTTGTTGTAGTTTGTGCCATAGAAGGCGAAGAATACCCGAATAATATTGCCCAAATATATGTACCCGCCGATGTTCCCGGAGTTTCGACCGGTAAGCCTTACCGGAAAATGGGCACGGCGACTGACACCAACGGAGAAATCTGGTTCGAAAATGTCAAGGTGCCGAAGGAAAACCTCCTCCACGGTGGTGAGGACGAGGTGAAGTCCTTGCTAGCCAAATGCACCATAGGACGCGCTTTTGCCAGTTCCTTTACTATCGGCATAATGAGGAGGGCCTATGAAATCCTTAAGGCCTACGTGGATAGCCGTGAAATAGCCGGTGTGCCCATGAAGGACCATGGTGCCATGGCCCACGAGCTTGGGCAGGTAGCCTCGGACATATTGGCTGCAGAGATGACGTTCTGGAACACGTTGGAGCGCCTCGACCATCCTGAAGTATACGGCCCGCCCTGGGACCATAAACAACTGGTAGCGGCCAGTGTAATGGATAATGTGGCTGGGGAATACGGGTCCAGGGTTCTAAACCGATGTGTTGAGCTTATGGGTTCTTACGGATATTCTAAAGAAGGCAAGATGGAAAAACTATTGAGGGATGCGAAGATAGGCCAGATTGTGGTTGGAGGCCCGGTGTTACGCCTCCTTGAGGCGGCAAGGTATTATTTCGGTACCCAAGCAGTGTGAAGAAGAACGGTACGCCAAATGCCTGACAGCTGCCGCTAAGGTGGTAGCATAACCTATCGTAAACTTTCGATCCGGACGAGCCGAGCCCAGAAGGCCTTTATGCCTCTAACGTATGTATTGAGTGCGGGTGGACCTTCAGGCTGCTCAAAGTCGGCGTTGTTGGCCGAGCTGACGACTATTAACAGTTGATACTAAAAATAGGGTAATCCCACACTGAGTAAGAATTTCTTCAGGTAAAGGAGCTAATGTGAAAACCAAATTTGTTTTAAGTGAGTTGTCCCGCTATAACATAGGTACCTTCGCCGAGGTTATCTATAGAAATGCTCTGCTGTATTCTGATAAAATAGCGCTTAAATACGGCACCGAGAGGATAACTTTTGCTGAGTTTAACACGCGGGTAAATAGCCTTGTCCACGCCCTCCGGTCGATAGGAGTTAATAAGGGGGATGTAATTGGCGTCTTGTCCTGGAATTGCTTGGACTACACATATGTCTTCGGGGCAGCAATGAAAGGCGGTTTTATTATCTCACCGTTCAATTGCAGGTTGCACGCGGATGAGCTGGATTACCTCATTAATTATTCGGAAGCTAACACCCTATTTGTTGGGCCTGAATTCGTGGAGATGGCCAAACAGCTGCGACCCTACATCACCAAGGTTAAGAACTTCATCGCATTCGAGGGTTCTACTCCCAATATGTCATATCATCGCGACCTGCTGTTCAATTACTCCCAAGAGGAGCCATATGTCCCAGTAGTGGAAGATGACCCTCTATACATCTTTTATACTAGCGGCACTACTGGTACTCCCAAGGGAGCATTATATACTCACCGCTGCGCTATAGATGACACTCGGACTCGCGCTCTTGAGATGGGCTTAAAAGCTGGAGATAAGAATATCCTGATGATGCCCTTTTTCCACGTCGGCGGGGCTGATTCCCTGAGGGTTCTATTTTATGTGGGAGGAACCAGCATTATCATAAGGGATTTTGATCCAGCAGCTATTCTACAAACCATTCAGGACGAGAAGGCCACCGATATCCAGATTGTACCCACCCATCTGGCAGCCTTCCTTGCTTTACCTAAAGTCAAAAAGTACGATGTTAGCAGCCTGAAACGAATATTTTACACCGGCTCCCCCATGCCGGTGGAGCTGCTGAAGAGGGGAATAGAAATGTGGGGCCTTATCTTTTGTCAGGGGTATGGCCTGACTGAGACTGGCCCGAATATTAGTATGTTACACGAACCGGAGCACGGTGTTTTGTACGGGTCAGTTGAGGAACAGGAGATACTTGCCTCCGCCGGTCAACCGATTGTTGGGGTTCATGTCAGGGTGGTGGACCAGGATGGTAACGACATTGAGGCCGGGGAAGCGGGAGAGCTGGTGGTCAAGAGTAAGCAAATTATGATGGAATGGTGGCATAAACCAGAGGAGACCCGCGAGACGGTGGTCAACGGCTGGCTACATACTGGGGATATTGGCCGCTATGACGAAAAGGGCTACATCTACATTGTAGACAGAAAGAAGGATATGATTTGCTCCGGTGGGGAGAACATCTATCCCCGGGAGGTAGAAGAGATTATCTATCAGCACCCGGCAGTCTTAGAGGCGGCTGTCATCGGTCTCCCCGACCCGTATTGGGTGGAGAGAGTTCATGCCGTAATTAGTTTGAAGAAGGAAGCAACTCTTACTGTTAAGGAAATTATCGACTTTTGCCGGCAAAGGTTGGCTCACTATAAAGCACCAAAGTCGGTGGAATTCGTGGAATCTCTGCCCAAGAACCCTGCAGGTAAGATATTGAAACGCGAACTGAGGGAAAAGTACTAGGCCGGTCAAAATAGTTAGCAGCGTAGAGGAGGTGTGTAATGGCTATCATTGAATACACCAAGGAAGGAAGAATTGCCATATTCACCATCAACCGACCCGAAGCAATGGGGGCATTGAATGTGGAAGGAATGAAGCAGTTGCATGATGCCCTTCTCGATTTTCAGGGTGACGATGAGCTGTGGGTCGGAATAATCACCGGCACAGGCGACAAGGCTTTTAGCGCCGGGGTGGATATAAAAGACTATCTACCTTTCGTAAAAAGGACTGCAGATAAGCCGTGGCAAAGACCATCCGGGATAGTACGGGCATTAACTATCTGGAAGCCATTTATTGCTGCTTGTAATGGTTTAACCTATGGTGGTGGCCTGGAGATAGCCCTTGCCTGTGATATGATAGTTGCCTCAGAGAATGCCACGTTCAGTCTACCTGAGGTGACAGTTGGCGTATGTCCGGGAGGCGGTGGCACACAGAGATTGCCGCGCACTATTCCGATACGCCTGGCTGCCGAGATGCTATTCACCGGAAAAGCGATAGATGCTCAGGAGGCATACCGCATAGGGCTGGTAAACAAGGTTGTGCCAATAGACCAGCTTATGACTGAGGCCAGGAAATTGGCCGAAAGCATCTGCAAGGCAGCCCCGCTAGCGGTGAGAGTAACCAAGGAAGCCATGATGAGGGGTTTGGACATGAGCCTTGAGGAAGGCTTACGGCTTGAGGATGAATCCACAAGGTACATTATGTCTACCAGAGACTTTGAGGAAGGAATTAACGCCTTCCATGATAAGAGGAACCCCAAATATGAGGGGAAGTAGGTGTCTACTGTGGTGCCGAGTAACCTAAATTTATAACCACTCCCTTCGTGCTAGGGAATCTTGGCTTAAAGCTGGCAAGTGACATCCCGCCTACCCGATTCGCAAGGCCATATTAATATGAAAAAGACTTTGGAACACGCTAGAATCAACATGGTCTCACCAGCCACTATAGAGCTACTCATCCGCGAGAGAAACAAGGGTAAGAGCCTCAGGCGGCTGGGGCAGATGCTGGGCGTAAGCCATGAGCGGGTGAGGCAGATTTTGGCTAAACACAACCCATCACGAGTTACGCTCTTAGCTGAAAGCACGGTTGCGGTTAAGCTGGGATACCCGATCTCGTGGCTCATCAAGTTAAGAAAAGAGGGTATTATAAACCCGACAAAGCCCGGTGGTCGCTGGCTTTATTCTGAGGAACAGGTTAGACAAATACCATCACTTATTGCCGAGATGAGAAGGTGCGATCGATGCGGCGAGCTACGCCCAAAAGGCTACCGGAGGTTCTGTAGGGGATGCAGCCAGTATAGGAAAAAGCACCACTACGGAACTTTGAGTCCAGAAGAGAAAGCGGAGCATCGAGAAAAAAGTTTAGCATGGCGGAAGTCAAATCCAGAGAAATGGAAAAAGATATCGTCTAGAGCACAAAGGAAATACCGCGGCAGGCGAGAACTATCTATATACCACAAAATCCCAATATAATATATAAGGTCGTAATAGCTTGGATTGTTTCCCGGGATCATAAAAGAGGCAATTGTTGGGTAATGGTCGCTTGTTTTGTTACCTGATTGCACATTCTGACGTTTTGTGACCTTTTAACCCCGTATCTGGAACTCATAAGTATAAAACCCATTGACAACACCCTGGTGTGTACCCGTTATTGTGAAACAAGCTGCCACCTTGTCTCCCTCGGCGACCATATCGTCAATGGCAACATGAAGGTCGGGGAAGGCGTTGCGGAACATGGTGATGAATTGCTTGAAACCCTCCGGGCCTTTAACCTCCATATCGGGATTATGGTAGACATAGTTAGGGGCCATAACCTCATCCACTACCGCCAGATTTCCCTTACTGAGTGCTTCTTCTATAACGCGGCGGACCATTGTTTTATTTTCCTCTGTTGACATGGTATTGCCTCCTTTTTTAATTTAAAAAGGGCGCCAGCCACCGCCCATAATTTAGCGGTTCCAGTGCCCTTCTTTCATCACATCACCCCGTAAACCACCGTTATTATATCAAGGGTGTTTCACGTGTTGTGACTATTCTTTGTATTATGCTTACTTTTGCCAGCCAATTTTCAATAGCGCCCATATGGCGGCGATAAGAGCCACTGGCGACATCAGTGCAGCAAAGTTCTGGATAATACCAGTAACCTTTGCACCTTCCCATAAATCTGTAATGGGCACGAGGGCAGCGGCCGCCGCCAACAAGGCTATTGTAGCCAGAAGTAAAACGTTAATTTCTTTAGAGCTAAGAGAATAGATGACACCAATTACGACCCCAGCGCCTGCCAAGACCGCGGTGATAGTGGTCTGTCCAGGCTCTACTATACCTCCGACGAAGGCTAATACTAGAGCTAGGATGAAGAGTGCAAAACTGACCATTCCCCAAGTTCTTTTCATGACCTGATCACCTCCTTTTTTTATTTAAAAAGGACACCAGCCACCGCCGTCAAAAAGCGGTTACCAGTGTCCCTGTTCATCCCCTTAACCCCCCGAAATCAGGCTACTACGCGTCTCTAGTTTGCGGTCATCTGTCGCCGTGTGTGGACAAGGTTAGACCAATTTTGAGGATTTGTCAATACCCTGAAAGCTTAAAACAAAGAGGCGATAAAGAAGCCCAAATACAATCAATGTTGACAAATCATCCTGCCTGTGGTAGAGTCGATTCCAAGAAAGCTGGGTGTATATAAAGTGTTAGCCAATATTGTCTCCCCAGGTTTATATTATACGGACTTCATCTTTACGGGGCGCACCTAGTGCGCATCGGGGGGACAATATGGTGACAATCTAGAAGTATAACTCAGAAAAAAACTAGAAAGGTTTAAGGTTATCCCCCCCAAGTGGGGGGAATTTTATTTATTAAGGGCTATGAAAAATTCAAAAAACAACCAAAAGATGGCGGGACCTTTAGATGGGGTCAGGGTGGTGGAAATAACCATGTTCCAGCAGGGGCCGGTGTGCGGCACGAAGCTGGGAGATTTGGGCGCCGACGTAATCAAAGTAGAGCCTCCGACCGGGGACCCGGGGCGGGGATTCATGAGGATTATCGGCACCATGGTTGGCTTGAAGGGGCGGAATTACTATTTCGAGCAGCATAATCGCAATAAGAAGAGTATCGTCCTGGACTTGAAAAACAAACGGGGCAAGGAGCTTTTCTTAAAGCTGATTGACGACGCCGATGTCTTTATGACCAACATGAGTATAGAAGCCCCCAAGAAGATGGGCATTGGGCCCGAGGTGCTGATGAAGCGGAATCCGCGACTGATTTACGCCCAGGCTTCCGGTTGGGGCAGGAAGGGCCCCGATGCCAACGAGCTTTCCTTCGACTATACCGGCATCGGCCGGGCGGGGCTTATGATGTCCTCCGGTGAACGGGGCACTCCCCCCTCCCAGGTCTTGCCCGGCTTGGGGGATGAGTTGGGGGGTATGGTCTGCGCCTGGGCGATTTGCACCGCCCTCTATGCCCGGGAGAAGACGGGCAAGGGGCAATTGGTGGATACCTCGCTGATGGGCAGCCTGATTTGCATGGAGAGCCTGGTCTTATCGGCGCCGGCTATGCTGGGACAGGAGTTCCCTAGGGAGATAAGGACTGAGGCGGGTAACCCTATCTATAACCACTACAAGGCTAAAGACGACAAGTGGTTTATCCTGGCTCACCTCCAGCCGGACCGGTACTGGCCTAACGCCTGCCGAGCCCTGGGCATGCCCGAGCTGGAGAATGACCCCCGCTTCAACAACATAGAAGCCAGGGGGCAGAATGCCAAAGAACTTATCGCCATTATGGATGAGAAGTTTGCTACCAAGACCCGGGACGAGTGGTTCGAGATTTTCAAGCGCGAGGGGCTGATTTATAGCCCCGTCCAAACCCTCACCGAGGTCATTGATGACCCGCAGGCGGTGGCTAATAACTACGTTAGCTGGTTCGACCACCCCGTATTGGGCAGGACCAAGATGGTCGGTTTCCCCTGGGATTTCAGCCAGACCCCGGCCTCGATAAGGCGGGAAGCTCCTGAGCTGGGCCAGCATACTGAGGAGATTTTGCTGGAGATGGGTTATAATTGGGATGATATCACTCAGTTGAAAACTGATGGGGTAATACCTTAGAGTTAGATAGACTGAGAGAAAAGGGGTGACGTTATGCCAGAAAAGGTGGCTCTTAAAGGGCTGGCGGCGGCGGATAGATACTACCAGGATTACGGCTTTAGAGCCAGAGAGCTAAAAAAGCAGGGACAGAAAGTCATCGGCTACCTTTGCGCCTTCGTGCCCGCAGAGCTAATCACCGCCGCTGGCTTGGTACCCTTCCGCATAAAGGGGGATGTAAATGAGCCGATTACTAAGGCGGATACCGAGATGGAGACCATCGTCTGCCCCCTGGTTCGCAGTTGCTTCGATATGGCGCTCAAGGGCAACTACGAATTTCTGGACGGTTTAGTCGTCCCCCATGCCTGCGATAGTATCTGCCGCACCTACGACGTATGGAAATATACTCTCGATTTACCCTATGCCCATTTCATCAACATGCCTCACGGCACCGGTGACGCCTCGCTGGACTTCTACGGGGATATCCTGAATACCTTCAGGGCCAGCTTAGCTAAATTTACCGGCAAAGAGATTTCCGACCAGGCGCTGGCTGGAGCCATCAAGCTCCATAATCAGAACCGGGCTAAGGTGAAAGAGCTCTACGAACTGCGCAAAGCGTCTCCACCCCTGATCTCGGGCGAAGAACTGACCAAGGTGTTGATTGCCGCCATGAGCCTGCCCGTAGAGGAGTCTATCGAGATGCTGGGCAGTGTCATTGCCGAGGTTAAGGGGAGGGGAGAGGTTTCCGCCCGGAAGCCGGCCCGAATAATGGTCATCGGCGCTCAGGTGGACGACATCGCCTTTATCAAGCTGATTGAGGACTCTGGTGCCTGGGTGGTGGCTGACGACCTCTGCCCTGGAGCCAGGGAGTTTTTGTCCTCGGTAGATGTTACCACCGACCCCGTTGCCGGGCTTGCCGAGCGCTATCTGAGGAAGATAAAGTGTGGACGGACCTACCGCGAAATGGAGGGCAACTACGAAGAATACCTGGAAGACAGGTTTGGCCACATAGGGCGTATGATTGACGATTTTGGGGTTGATGGGGTGGTGCTCTATATCTACAAGTACTGCGATCCCTTTGGCTTTGAAGTACCCCAGATAAAGAGCTATGTCGAAGCTAAGGGCACCCCGGTGCTCTACCTCGAGGACGAGTATTCTATGTCCACTATTGGACGGTTACGCACCCGAATCCAGGCTTTCCTGGAAATGCTTGTAAAATAGTCGAAGGTAAAGGAGAACGCTATGAGCGAGGAAAAGAAGCCTGAGGAGAGAAAGAAGAGAAGGACAGCCACCGAGGCGGCGAGCAAGATAGGCCCGATGGTCAAGGCGTCTATCGGCGGGACGGTGCAGGCGAGGGAGGAAGGAAAGCCTCTGGCCTATTCTTTTATCTGCTGCTGTTATGACGAGATCATCCGAGCCATGGATGTTGTCCCGATATGGACTGAGAACTATGCTGGAGTATGTGGTGCCAAGCGTGATGCCCAGAGGTTTCTGGAGAGGGCGGAATCGGAGAACTTTTCCCGCTCCCTCTGCACCTATGCCCTCTGCGGCCTGGGCTTTGACGCCTGGCGTGAGGAGCTGGGCGAGATGCCTCCCGAAGCCCCCTGGGGAGGGCAGGCGAGGCCGGATATGATGCTCGGCAGCGGTCAGATGCTCTGTGACCCCAGGAATAAGTGGTATCAGGCTGCCCAGCACTATATGCCCGATGTTCCGATCTATGATGTGGGTCTTCCCTGGCCACCCTACGAGGACGATTACGACTACCGTGAGGTCCAGGACTACTATGTAAAGTATATCGTCAGGGAGCTAAAGGGGCTGGTCAAGTTCCTGGAAAAGCACACCGGCAAGAAGATGGACTGGGAGCGCTTGAGCGGGCTGGTTGACCTCACCGATAAGACCTGGAACCTGATCTGGGAGGCGTATGAGCTGCGCCGGGCGGTACCTACACCAATGGGCACCGGTGATGCCATGAATACCATGGTGCCTATGGTGTTTATGATGGGAACCCAGGAATGCTATGACTACTATAAGGACTTGTATGATGAGCTGAAGCTTAAGATAGCCAACAAAGAAGGTGTAATTCCTGACGAGAAATATCGCCTCATCTGGGGTGGTGGCTTGCCGTCATGGTTCGCCCTGAGCGATTTTAACTATTTCAACAGCAAAGGGGCGGTATTTCCCGTGGAGACCACCTACCGCATGATAGAGGCGACCTATAACTTCGACATGGACTTGTCCAAGATTAGCGACCCGCTGGAGCATATCGCCTGGCGGTGGGTAAAGTTCTGGACTTACTGGCACGATAAGGCCAGGAAACGCCCCGGCTCCCACCCCGATGTCGAGCGGCTGATTAAGTATATCGAGGACTACAAGATAGACGGCATCGTGATGCACGAAGCCTTTTCCTGCCGCAGCTGGCATGTCGGCTTGATCTGGCAGTTAAATCTGCTCAAAAAAGTCTATCGCGATATCCCTTCCCTCATACTGGAGAGCGACATCGTCGACATCAGCTCCTATAATGAAGTCGACACCAGAGCCAAGATAGACGCCTTTATCGATACCCTGGAAGCGGTTAAGAGGTAGGGGTTTATGAGCCAGTATTTTGCCGGTGTCGACATCGGCTCCACCATGACCAAGGTGGTCATTATGAACCAATCGGTGCTGGCTTCGGTTATCGGTCCTACGGGGCCGGAGCACCGCAAGCTGGCTAACCGCGTCATGGAAGAAGCCCTGGGGAAGGCGAAGCTGCCCTTTGAGGATATAACCTATGTGGTGGCTACCGGCTACGGGAGAATCAATGTCCCCTTTGCCGATAAGCAGATAACCGAGATATCCTGCCACGCCAGAGGGGTGGCTTACCTGCTACCCGAGGCGAGGACGGTGATTGACATCGGCGGTCAGGACAGCAAGGGGATTAAGCTCAAAGACGGGCGGGCGGTGGACTTTGTCATGAACGACAAGTGCGCCGCGGGCACGGGGCGATTTTTAGAGGTGGCGGCTGAGGAGCTCGGCGTCAAGCTGGAGGATATGGGCAAGCTATCACTGGAAGCTAAAAAGGCGGTGAGCGTAAGCAATACCTGCACCGTCTTCGCCACCCATGAGGTGGTGACCAAGCTCTCGAAGGGGGCGGCGCTGCCCGATATTATCGCCGGCCTGCACGAAGCTATCGCCACCAGGGTATACGGCATGTTGCGGCGCTTAAAGATTGAAAGGGAGGTGGCGCTGACGGGGGGTGGGGCTAAGAATATCGGGCTGGTCAGGGCAATGGAAGCCAAACTGGGCTTTGCTGTGCTGGTGCCCCCCGAGCCGCTGCTTACCGGAGCCATAGGGGCGGCACTATTGGGTAAGGATATAGTTAAAGAAGCGGAGGAGAAGGGGACGACTTTAGCCAGAGCCGAGCGCCGTCTGCAAGAGGCGACTTTGTTTACATAACGTAAGAAAAACTAAAGCTATGCAATATGCAATCGGAGTAGATATCGGTTCCGCTTTTTCTAAGGCGGTAATAATGTCCGGGGGCGAAATCGTCTCCCATCACGTCATGCCTTCGGGGGGTAACTATAAGCTCACCGCCGAAGAGGTGGTCAAAAAGGCTTTGGGCAAAGCCAAGCTGTCCCTTAAGGATATAGACTATATCGTCGCCACCGGTTACGGCGCCTCGAATGCTACATCTGCCAACGAGGTGTTTAGCGACCTGTCCTGCCAGGGGAGGGGAGTATCCTACCTGTTCCCCTCGGCGCGGATGGTAATCGATATCGGCGGGCAGTTCACCAGGGTGTTTCGGGTGAAGGAGAAGGGCAAGGTTACCGCCTTCCTGCAGAGTGAGAAGTGCGCCGCCGGCAGCGGGCGCTTTTTGCAAGTAATCGCCAAGGTCTTACAAATCGACCTTAAGGACATCGGCGAGCTGTCGCTGAAGTCAAAAAACAAGGTAGATTTCAACACGGGCTGTGCCGTCTTCGCCGAGTCGGAGGCAATCTCCCGCGTCGCCGAGGGCGCTCTAAAAGAGGATATTTTAGCCGGTCTTCACCGTACCCTGGCGGCTAAAATCCAGAGTATGGTGGAGAGGGTAGGTTTAAAGCCCGATTGCGCGGTGGTGGGGGGTGGGGCTAAGGATATCGGGCTGGTCAGGAGTATAGAACAGAGTTTAGCCAGCAAGCTCTTAGTGCCTGAGGAGCCGCAAATCGTGGCGGCGCTGGGGGCGGCTTTGCTGGCCGAGGAAAAGGCAGTCCCGTCAAGGTCGGTCACTAATCTGAAGGGGGGTTAACATGGATAAGAAGCTTATCGCGCAACTGGAGAAAATTGTGGGCAAGGGGGCGGTGCTAACCTCTAAGGAGGACCTGACCACCTATTCCTATGATGGCACCGCTACCTGGGTGCATATGCCCGACGTAGTGGTGCTGCCGACGACCGCCGAGCAGGTGTCCCAGATTCTGAAGCTGGCTAATGACAACAAGGTTCCGGTTACTCCCCGGGGAGCCGGCACCAACGTCAGCGGCGGCTCCATACCCATCAAGGGCGGCATTGTTCTCTGCACGGTAAAGATGAATAAAATCCTGGATATAAATAAGACTAACTTTACGGCTACCGTCGAGCCCGGCGTCGTGCTGCATGACTTTAACCTGGCGTTAGCCAAGCAGAGGCTTTTCTATCCCCCCGACCCCCAGAGCTTTCTGGGCTGTACCATAGGCGGCACTATCGCTGAGAACGCGGGCGGTCCCTACTGCGTCAAGTACGGGGTAACCAAGCAGTATGTCCTCGGGCTGGAGGTGGTCTTAGCCAACGGCTACATTATGAAGCTGGGTGGGGTGACGGTGAAGAACCGCACCGGATATGAGCTGATGATGCTTTTCACCGGTTCCGAGGGCACGCTGGGGGTAATCACCAAGATAACCTTAAAGCTGATACCGATGCCGCAAGCCAGCAAGACGATGATGGCTGTCTTTGACGATATGACTGTAGGCGGGCAGGCGGTATCCAACATACTGGCCAGCGGCGTGGTGCCGGCCAAGATTGAGTTCGTCGATAATTTCATCCTGCGGCGCGTCGAAGAAATGATGCCGATGGGTCTGCCGGTGGAGGCGCAGGCGCTGCTTCTCTTAATGGCTGACGGCTCTCCGGCGGCGGTGGAGGCGGAGACGGAGCAGATTGTCGATACCCTGAAAAAGAGCGGGGCGAAAGAGGTTAAAGTGGCCAAGGACGCCGAGGAAGCTGCCAAGTACTGGAAAATGAGAAGCGCTGGCTTTGCCGCTACCTTCGGCGCGGCTAAGACGGTTTTGGCTGAGGATGTGGCCGTGCCCCGCGACAAGCTGGCGGAATTTATCAATAAGCTGGGTGAGATATCGGAGAGGACAGGCTTCTTCATCAGCCACCTGGGGCATGCCGGCGATGGCAATCTCCACCCGGCGATATTCACCGATATCAGTAAGAAAGAGGAATTTGCCCGAGCCCAGAAGGCGATGGAGGAAATCTTCGAGGCGGCGCTTTCCCTGGGCGGCGTGCTCTCCGGAGAGCACGGCATCGGGCTGGAGAAACAGCGCTTCCTCAAGAGGGCAATGGACCCGGTAGCCCTCAACCTGATGATAAAGATAAAGACACTGCTTGACCCCAACCATATCCTCAATCCCGGTAAGATATGGGAGGAGGAGAGGGTGTGATATGGCACTAACCGCTGACAGATACGAACAGATAAAGAGGTTCGAAAGCGACCTGAGCCAGTGTATGAAGTGCGGCTTTTGCACCTTCTGGTGCCCGGTCTATCAGGAGGAGCATATTGAAGCCTCGGTGGCGCGGGGCAAGAACATGATGATACGAGGGCTGCTGGCGGGCGAGCTGGATTATACCCAGGAGTATGCCGACCGCCTTAACAAGTGCACCCTTTGCATGACCTGCACGGCTAACTGCCCGGCTAAAGCCAATATCCCCAACGTTATCGTCGCTGCCAGGGCCGATGCGGTCAAGGCTCGCGGCTTAAAGTTCCCCTATAATATCGTCTACCGCTGGCTCTTACCGCGGCGGAGGCTCTTCGGCTGGGTGGTGCGCTTCGCTTCCTGGTTCCAGGGGATTTTCCTGCCCAAGACCGAGGGCACCATCAGGCACCTTTCCATGTTCCTCTCGGCGCTGGGCAAGGGGCGAAATATACCCCAGATTGCCCCCAAATTCTTACGGCAGATGGTGCCGGTGGTGAACGTACCGCCCAACGGCGTCAAGACCAGGATGCGGGTGGGCTATTTTAGCGGCTGTATGACCGATTTCGTCCTGCCCGAGCTGGGTAAACATATAATCGACTTCCTGACCCGTAATGGGGTGGAGGTGGTAGTGCCTCAGGAACAGGGGTGCTGTGGGGCACCGGTGTTTCTGGGGGCGGGCGATTTCGAAACTGGCCGCAAGATGGCTGACGCCAATGTTAAAGCCTTCGAGGGGCTGGACTACGTTATCTCCGACTGTGCCACCTGCACCTCGGCGCTCAAAGACTACGCCAAGTTTCTAGCCGACACCCCGCAGCGAAAGAAGGCTTACGAAAAGTTCGGCAAGAAGGTCAAGGATATCTCCGAGTTCCTGATTGACGTGCTGGATTTGCCGTCATCGGCTTATAAGCCCTCGGCGGAAGCCAAGGGTAAGAAGGTTACCTGGCACGACCCCTGTCACCTGAGCCGGCACCTGGGGATAACCAGCCAGCCGCGGCAGGTCATAAAGTCAATCTCTGGGATTGAGTATATCGAGATGCCCAACGCCGACCGGTGCTGCGGCATGGCGGGGGCGTTCAGCATGTATTACTACGATCTATCGAAGGAGATTGCCGATAAGAAGGCGGCTTCGATTGAAGCCACCGGCGCCGATATCGTGGTCAGCAGCTGCCCTGGTTGTGAAATTCAACTGATTGACAGCGTGGTGCGCAACAAGCTGCCGGTGAAGGTGATGCACATTATGGAGCTTATAGAATAGTTCCTATTTGAGAGCCTGCCGACAGGCCTCGTAGCCCAGGTCGAAGGCTTTCATATTAACCGGCGCTACTTTAGCCGGGAAGCGTTCCTCGACGGCTGCTTTTATAGTGGCTACTTTTATGGGCAGTTGCTCGGTGCCGAACAGCGCCCCCAGCATGACAACGTTGGTGGCGAGCAGGCTGCCTGCTGCTAAAGCCAGTTTGGCGGCATCGAGCTGGATTACCTTTTCCGCAGCTTTTCTAAGCTTTTCCATGATTGTCTCTAGAGTGGGGTAGCTGCTTTGCCCCAGGGGAACGGTAAAGGGCACGGTTGCCGCCGTGTTAACTATGACCAGGCTGGACTTGGAGAGGCAGGTGATATTCCTCAACGCCTCCGAGGGCTCCATGCCGACCAGGGCGCTGCACTTGCCGGTGGGGATGAGGGGGCCGTAGACATCTTCGCCGAGCCGGATGGCACTGGTTACCGAGCCGCCCCTCACCGCCATGCCCAGTATCTCCGAGCCTCTGACCTTCAGCTTGTCTTTGACCGCAGCCCCTCCCAGCAACTCCGACATCAGAATTACACCCTGCCCGCCGACCCCGGTGATCAACACGTTGAATTCTTTTATCATTGGCTCACCTCTATTATCGCTTTGTAGGGGCAGACCTGAGCGCAGACTCCGCAGCCGGTGCAGAGCGCCTGGTCGATGATGGTCTTGCCATCCTCTTTTATTATCGCCGGGCAGCCCAGAAGCTCAATGCAGGCGTTGCATTTGTCGCTGCACTTATCCTGGTCTACAAAGTAGGGGATAATCGGCTCTTTTCGTTTCCGCTTCTCTCGCTGGTCGATTATGGCGCAGAGCCTCCGGGAGACGACGACGGCGGGACCCTCGAACCTTATGGCGGCTTCTATGGTCTTGGCGGCTGCTTTCAGGTCGAAGGGGTCAACGACCTCGACGAATTTTACCCCGCAGGCGCGGGCTACCTCCTCCGGCTTTAGCTGGACGGCCTCCTCGCCCATGGCGGTCTGGCCGGTGCCGGGGTGGGGCTGGAAGCCGGTCATGGCCGTGGTTGAGTTATCCATTATGACCATGGTTATATTTGCTTTATTATAGACGGCGTTTACCAGGGGCGGTATGCCGGCGTGGAAGAAGGTCGAATCGCCCAGGTGGGCTACTATCGGCGCGTTGACGACATGAGACAGCCCGTTGGCAATGCCGAAGCTGCCCCCCATACAAATGATGGTATCTGAGGCTTCCTGCGGCGGGTTGTAGGCTAGAGCATAGCAGCCGATGTCACCGGGATAGATAGCCTCCACGTCCTTCCCCAGTTCTCTTGCCACCCTTTTTGAAGCGGTCTTAATGGCGTAATGGGAGGCGCGGTGGGGGCAGCCGGGACAGAGGGCGGGTGGCCTCCAGGGGAGGAGGGGGGTCGTCTCTTTCTCCAGCTTGTCCAGCTTGGCAAAGTCCACCGGCGGCTTGGCTCCGCTAAGCTTGATGATAGCCTCGGTGACCTTCCGCGTGGATAGCTCGCCGACCCGTGGCAGCAGATCCTTGCCGTGTATCTTAACCGGAATGCTATGCTCGTTGGCGAGGGCTTTGACATGAAGCTCGACAAAGGGGTCAATCTCCTCGGTCACCAGCACCTCCTTGACCGATTTCAGCAGCTCTATCACCAGCTCCTCGGGCAGGGGGTGGGGGGTGCCGATTTTGAGTATGGAGACCTTATCCTCAATCCCCAGCCACTTCAGCGCTTCCATGGTGTAGCTGTAGGATAGCCCGCAGCCGATAATGCCCAGCTTGGCGCCGCTAACCAGCTTTAGCTGGTTGTAGGGGAGGGTGTTGACCGCTTTCTTTATGGTGTCGAACCTTTCCAGCATCAGGGGCTTATTTAATCTGGCTTCTTTGGGGGTATAGACCAGCAGGTCGCGGTTTTTGACGAACTTGCCCTCTCTTTTCTCCCGCGATATTTCGCCCAGCACTAAATCGCTGCGGGCGTGGCCGATGCGGGTTACCGACCTGAGCATGAAAAGCTGCCGGAACTGCTCGGATAGCTTAAAGGCGTCAGCCATCATATCCTTGGCTTCCTGCACGGAGGAAGGCTCCAGGACGGGCATGTAGGCCTGCAGGGCGATATAGCGGTTGTCCTGCTCGTTCTGGGAGCTCCAGGCCGAGGGGTCGTCGGCGGAGAGCAGCACCAGCCCCCCTTTAGCCCCGATGTAGTTAGCCGTCATCAGGGGGTCGTGAGCCACGTTTACCCCGACGTGTTTCATCGACGCCATGGCTCTCACCCCGCAGATGGAGGCGGCCAGGGCGACCTCGAAGGCTACCTTTTCGTTGACCGACCACTCCACGTAAATACCGAGTTCTTTGGCCACCCCGGAAAGGGTTTCCACTATCTCGCTGGAGGGGGTGCCGGGGTAGGCGGCGGCAACCTGGACGCCGGCCTCTATCGCCCCCCGGGCGATGGCTTCGTTGCCCAGCACAAATAGTCTTTCTCTAGGGGCATCGGCAGTTATGGTTAATTCTTTCAAGGGCGGTCTCCTTCCCTGGCTTGGGGGACGTCATTAAATCAGTCAGCCATAGGCAGTATATATGATGCTGGGAATGTAATCAAGGAAACTTGTTGTGCTTTAGCCGCAAGTGTTACAATTAAATTTAGCCAGGGAAGAGGTATAAATCCATGCCGTTACAGGCTATCGTCGTTAAAGGCGCCCGCGAGCACAACCTCAAGAATATCGATGTCACTATTCCCCGCGATAAGCTGGTGGTTATCACCGGTGTCTCCGGCTCCGGCAAAAGCTCGCTGGCCTTCGACACCATCTATGCCGAGGGACAGCGGCGCTACGTGGAGTCGCTGTCGGCTTACGCACGCCAGTTCCTGGGCAGGATGGAGAAGCCCGAGGTCGACTATATCGAGGGCTTAAGCCCAGCCATCTCCATCGACCAGAAGGGTCCCAGCAAGAACCCGCGCTCGACGGTGGGCACGGTAACCGAAGTCTATGATTACCTGAGGCTACTCTTTGCCCGCGTGGGGCATCCCCACTGCCCCAAGTGCGGGCGGGAGATTACGGCGCAGACGGTGCAGCAGATTGTCGATGCCGTCCAGAATATTCCCGCCAAGAGCCGCATCATGATTTTAGCCCCGCTTATAAGCGACCGTAAGGGCGAATACCAGTCCGTCTTCGACGACCTGCGCAAGGCGGGCTACGCCCGCGTGCGCGTTGACGGCGAGATTCGCGAGCTGTCCGAGGATATTCAGCTGGATAAATACAAAAAACACTCCATCGCCGTGGTGGTGGACCGACTGGTGATGGGGCAGAGCGACCAGAGCCGCATCGCCGACTCGGTGGAGACGGCGCTCAAGCTGGGGGCGGGGGTGGTGCTGGTACTGGTGTCCGTTATCGATGGCGAGGAGCTTCTGTTCTCGGAGCACTTCGCCTGCGTCCACTGCGGCATCAGCCTGGGCGAGATTGCCCCCCGCAGCTTCAGCTTCAACAGCCCTCATGGCGCCTGCCGTGAATGCAGCGGGCTGGGGGTTAAGCTGGAGATAGACCCGGAGCTGGTGCTGAACAAAAACCTGTCCATTTTAGAAGGGGCCATCCGCCCCTGGCAGTTCCACAGCTGGTATCTCTACCAGGTGGAGTCTTTAGCCCGCAAAAACGGCTTTTCCCTCCACACCCCGGTCAAGGACCTGACCAAAGAGCAGCTCGACCTTATCCTCTATGGGGAGGGTGGGGAAACCAGGGTCTATCGCAACCGTTTCGGCAAGATAAGGCGTCACCACAAAGGCTTCGAGGGAGTGGTACCGGCCCTGGAACGACTCTACCGGGATACCGAGTCGGAATACTCCCGCGCCAAGATTGAACGCTATATGGTTTCGAAGCCCTGCCCCGTCTGCGAGGGTAGGCGGCTTAAACCGGAGTCGCTGGCAGTGACCATCGGCGACAAGAATATCGTCGAGGTCAGCTCGATGTCGGTGGTACAGGCGCTGGACTGGGTGGGGGTGATGGGCAACGGCAAAAAGGCGGTGCTCAGCAAACGAGAGCGGACGATTGCCCACCAGATTATCAAAGAGATTCAAGCCCGCCTGGGCTTTCTTAAGGACGTGGGGCTGGACTATCTTAACCTCGACCGCGCCTCGGCGACCCTGGCCGGCGGCGAGGCGCAGCGCATTCGGCTGGCCACCCAGATCGGCAGCGGGCTGATGGGGGTGCTCTACATCTGCGACGAGCCGACTATAGGCCTGCACCCCGCCGATGACTTTCGCCTGATTGAGACATTAAAACGCTTAAGAGAGCTGGGCAACACCATACTGGTGGTGGAGCACGACGAAGCCATGATGAGGGCGGCCGACCACGTTATCGATATGGGGCCCGGCGCCGGAGAGCACGGGGGGTGGATTGTCGCCACCGGCACCCTGGACGATATTATGAAGTGCGCCGAGTCGATAACCGGCCAGTACCTCGTCGGCGCCAAGAGTATTCCCTTGCCGCCCGAGCGCCGCCCCGGCAACGGCGAGGAGATAGTCGTCAAGGGGGCGAGGCAGAACAACCTTAAAGATATAGATGTGCATATTCCGCTGGGTAAGTTTGTCTGTGTTACCGGAGTTTCCGGTAGCGGCAAGAGCACCCTGATTGACGATATCCTTTATAAGAAGCTGGCGCAGCTCCTCTACCGCTCGCGGGAAAGGCCGGGCGAGTGCGATGATATAATCGGCATCGAGCACATCGACAAGGTGGTCAATATCGACCAGTCGCCTATCGGGCGTACCCCCCGCAGCAACCCCGCCACCTATACCGGTACATTCACTCCTATCCGCGAGCTTTTCGCCACCGTGCCCGAAGCCAGGATGAGGGGTTACGCTCCGGGGCGCTTTTCCTTTAACGTTAAGGGTGGGCGCTGCGAAGCCTGCCGGGGGGATGGGTTTATCCAGATTGAGATGCAATTCCTGCCCGATGTCACCGTTGCCTGCGAGGTTTGTAAGGGGAAGCGCTATAACCGAGAGGCTCTGGAAATCAGGTTCAAGGGCAAGAATATCGCCGAGGTGCTGGATATGACGGTGGAGCAGGCGCTGGCCTTCTTCGAGCATTTCCCCAAGGTGAAAAACAAGCTGCAGACATTGCGGGATGTGGGGTTGGGCTACATTCGTCTCGGCCAGCCCGCGCCCACGCTATCCGGCGGCGAGGCGCAACGGGTGAAGCTGGCTACCGAGCTGTCCAAGCGCTCTACGGGGCGGACGCTCTATATCCTCGATGAGCCGACAACAGGCCTTGCCTTCGAGGATGTCGCCGCGCTGCTGCGGGTACTCCAGCGCCTGGTTGACGGCGGTAACAGCGTGGTGGTCATCGAGCATCACCTGGACGTGATGAAGAATGCTGACCATATCATCGACCTGGGTCCGGGGGCGGGCGACGGTGGGGGCTATATCGTCGCCACCGGCACCCCGGAAGAGATAGCTAAAGAGAAGTCTTCCGCCACCGGCCAGTATCTGGGTCGGGTGTTGCATCGGGGCAAGGATATGGAGTATGCTTTGACCGGTTGACTGATTAGGAGTATTTCCATTTCTGTAGGTGGTATTGGCTAGCGGGCGCAAAGCCCGTCTTTTTCTACGAATGGCATCCTGAGGGTGAGTTTGTTGTGCCTAAGCGGGAAGTTTCGACCTTAACTGCTGCCAAGAAGCCAGGGTTTTTCTATGGCCATGTTATCGTTTTGATTTGCTTCTTTATCATGCTGTTGGCATTCGGCACGTTTTACGGCTTCGGCGTCTTTTTCAAACCACTGTCCACGGAGTTTGGCTGGACACGGACCGCGACCTCAGGAGCCTACTCGCTGGCCGCCTTTCTGAGTGGCCTTCTGGCTATCGTCATGGGCAAGCTTACCGACCGGTTTGGTCCCCGAATAGTGATGACATTCTGTGGCTTCCTTTTAGGTCTGGGCTACTTGTTAATGTCACAGGTCAGTTCTATCTGGCAGCTATACCTCTTCTATGGAGTGGTAATAGGTGTGGGCATGAGTGGTTTCTTTGTCCCTCCGTTATCTACGGTAGCTAGATGGTTTGTCAAAAGAAGAGGGATAATGACTGGTTTTGTTGTCGCTGGCATAGGTATCGGCACCTTGGTTATCCCTCCGGTAGCTAACTGGCTCATCTCCAGGTGGGGCTGGGACACCGCCTACCTTTTAATCGGCGCCGTAGCTTTAGTCTTCATAATATTAGCCGCTCAGTTCTTAAGGCTTGACCCGAGTCAAATGGGGCTATTGCCTGACGGAGAGAAGAAGGAGGCAGCGAGTTTGAAGCTGTCTGCCCCCGGGTTTTCTTTTCGAAAGGCGGTGGCCAGCTGGCAGTTGTGGGTGCTTTTCGCTATACTATTCTGTTTTGGTTACTGTTTACATACTATTGTTGCCCACATTGCCAACTATGCTACCGATATAGAAATTTCAGCCGCAGTTGCGGCCAGTATTTTAGCGGTTGTTGGAGGGTTAAGCATTCTGGGCAGGGTTGCCACCGGTAGTATTACCGATAGGGTGGGGAGCAAACCGCCGCTTGTCGTTAACCTTATCCTGATGTCAGGCGCTCTATTTTGGCTGGTAGCGACTGGGGAGTTGTGGACGCTTTACCTGTTTGCCGTTATTTTCGGGTTCGCTTATGGTGGTTTGGCGGCAATGGAATCGCCAATAGTTGCTGAGTTATTTGGCTTGAGTTCACACGGCGTTATCATGGGGGTTTCTTCGTTTGGCTTCACTGTCGGCGGGGCGGTTGGTCCGGTGGTGGCTGGTCGTATATTTGATGTATTTGGTAGTTATCAGATAGCTTTCCTGATTTGCGCTGTGGTTAGTATTTCGGGTATTATATTAGCGTGGCTGTTAAGGCTACCGGTAGTTAGTAAAGGAGACAGATGACTCGAGACGAAGCCCTTGACTCTATCGCCGTCAATGTAGAGAACCAGAACACCATCAAGCACATGCTGGCTACCGAGGCTATCATGCGCGCTCTGGCCAAACGCCTGGGTGAGGATGAGGAGGAGTGGGGGCTTACCGGGCTGCTGCACGACATCGACATGGAGCTCACCGAGGGCGATATGAGCACCCACAGCAAGCTGGGCGCCGACCTGGTCAGGGAGATGGGAGCCAGCGAGGCTATGGCCCACGCCGTACTCTGCCACAACGAAGCCCACGGTATTCCCCGCGAGAGCCAGCTCGATAAAGCCCTCTTTTGCGCCGACCCGCTCACCGGCCTCATCATCGCCGCCGCCCTGGTGCGCCCCGACAAGAAATTAGCCAGCGTTGAGGCCAAGTCGGTGAGGAAGAAGTTTAAAGAGAAGAGCTTTGCTGCCGGGGCTAATAGAGAACAAATCGCTCGGTGCGCCGAGCTGGGGGTTGAGCTCGACGATTTTATCGAGCTGGGCTTAAAGGCAATGAAGGGTATTGCCGAAGACCTCGGCTTGTAGAATCAGCTTAGTTCCACCGTTGAACCCTGGGCTGTTTTCACCACATTGATTCGGCTGGGGAAGGCGTCTCTAAGTTCCTCCATGTGGGTGATAACCAGTATCTTATCGAAGTCGTCCTGTATAGAGTTTATCGCCTCTTTCAGTTTTTCAATGCCGGAGCTATCTTGAGTGCCGAAGCCCTCATCGATAATCAGGGTGGGGAGGGGTGCCCCGGCCCTTCGGGCTAAGAGCTTGGACAGAGCGATGCGGACGGCAAAATCAATGCGAAAGGCTTCGCCGCCGCTGAACATTTCGTAGTTTCGCGTGCCCAACTCGTCGGCGATATTGATATCCAGTGTTTCCACTGTCTCACCTTTCTTTGTCTGCCTTTGGGTTTCCATCTTAACGTGCATGCGGTTATCGGTCATCCGCCCCAGCAGGCGGTTAGCTTCCGCCTCGATTTCGGGCAGCGCCATCTCGATAATCAGCGCCTGTATCCCCTTTTTGCCGAAGGCTTGCGCCAGGTCTTTGTAGATTTTCGCCTCCCGCGAAGCCTTATTCAGCAGTTTCTCCTTTTCTCCCTTTCTTATCTCCAGTTCCGAGCAGCGTTCCAGCCTGGACTTCACGCTCCACATCAACTCCTGGGCTTGCTTTTGTTGTGCCGCCAGCGTTTGGTGTTCGCTTTCCGCCTGGCTTAAATCGGTGGTGAGCTGGGGTAGGGCTTCCAGCTCGCGGCTCAAGTCCTGCCCTTTTTTGGTGTCGGCTTCCAGCCTCTGGCTTAACTCCCCGCTGGCTTCCTCGGCTTTAGCTACCGCCTCTCTTTCCTGACTGAGCAGCCGGTCGGCTTCCTCCAGTCGGCGCTTGGGGCTTTCGTATTTTTCCAACTCGGCGAGGCGCTGGCGGAGCTGTTCATGCTGCGGCGAATCGTAGTCGAGCCTGTTTAGTTCCCCTTCGACCTGGGCTAACGCCGGCTGCTCCTCGGCGGCGAAGTCTTTCCCCGCTAGGCTCTGTTCGATTTCGCTGATTCTTCCTTTTGCTTGGTTGAGCTGGCTATCGACGGCCTGGACCTCGCTGATGCTCTGATTGAGCAGGCTGACCTGGCTCTGTGCCGAGGCTTTATCCTGATTTAGCTTTGTTTCCAACGGCGCCAGTTCGCCTTCCAGCGTCAAAAGCCCCTTTTTCTTGCCGGCCAGCTCGGCGCGGCTTGACTCCAGCGAACTGGATTTGCCGTCCTGTTCGGAGGCGTAGTTGTCCTGAATTCGTTTCAGTTCCTCTTCACCCAGCTCGGTTCCGCACAACGGGCACTTAGCCTCGGCCTGGGTTGAGAGGGCATCGATGTTTTTCGTTATCCCGGCTATCTCCCTTTCCAGATTGGTCAAGCCGGACTCAAGGTAGTTTATCTGGGTGCGCAGCTCCTGACTGGCTTGCTTCTTTGCCTTCAGCTCCTCTTCTTCTTCCGCCAGTTGTTGCAGTCTGGCTTGCGCCTGCTGCAGCTCGTTTTTGAGCTGGGGCAGCTTTGCCGACTTGGCCTCTAGCTCGGCAATCTGGCTCTCGACTAGTTTATGGTCGGTAAGCAGTTTTGCTTGCGCCCGCTCGATAGCCATCTCCAGCTGGCTCTTCTTTTCCTTCAGCTTGACCATCAGCCCCAGCTTCTGGTTCAGCTCCTCGTTTTGTTTGCGGGCTTCGGCTAGCTGGGCATAGCCTTCTTCTATCTCCGGGCGCTGGGCTATTAGCTCTTCGTGTTCCTTGATGCGGGCTTGATATTGCTCAACTTCCTGCTCGCGGCGCTCCAATTCTCTTTTGGTGGCGGCGATGTGCTCCTCAAGCTGGGTTAACTGCTGCTTCTTATTCTCTAGAGCCTCTTTCTCTTTCTTGAGCTTAGATAGCTTTGTTTCGTGCTCGGTCAGGCTCTCTTCTACCTGCGCCAGCGCCGCCTGCGCCTTCGCCAGCTCGGCTTCATGGGCTGGCTTCTGGGCCAGTTCCCGGCTGATTTCCTCCAGGGCGCTTTCCAGCTGTCCCCCCTCCGCCTCCTGTTCTTTAGCCAGCTCTTTAGCCCGCTGCTCCAGCTCGTCGTAGAAGGCTAGCCCCAGTATGTTGCCCAGCACCTCCTTGCGCTTTGTCGGCGGCTGGCGGGTGAATTCGTCGGCGTGTCCCTGCCTGAGAAAGGCGCTGTTGATGAAGGTGGCGTAGTCCATGTGCAGGGTGTTGATGACCTTCTGCTGGGTCTGGCTGATGCTGTCGGCGCTGATTGACTTGAAGCCGCCGTTGGCGGCTATCTGAAAGTCGAGCAGGCTCTTGCCCGCCCCGCCCCGCCGCTTGGGCTTGGCGTGCTTGCGGATGATGCGGTAGCCCTGCTCGCCCACGGTGAAGTCGAACTCCACCTCCATCTCGTCCTGCCCTGAGTGAATGAGAGGGTCGTCGCTCTTGGAGGTGTTGCGGGTCTTGCCCCAGAGCGCCCAGGTCATGGCGTCGATGAGGGCCGACTTGCCGTTGCCGTTGTCACCCGAGATGCAGGCGGTGTGGATGCCGTTGAAGTAGAGCGGGGGCACGTTGTCACGGTAGGGCATGAAGTTGCGCAACGACAGCTTGACGGGAATCATTTGAGGTTATTGTAGCACAAGTCGGGGGTAACGGTGTAAAGAGCGCCAGGTGGCTGTAGGCGTGATATGAACAAGGTCTGTTGACATAGCTGGTGGGTGATGGCGTAAAAGCCGAAGATATACAGCTAACCTTTTGTTTATCTCTGCGTTATAATAAATAGAGACGGCGAAGGAGGGGCTTTGTCGTGAAAAAGCTGGTAATTGGGCTGTTACTGGTAGCGTTAATGCCGTTAGCGTTGCTGGCGGGGTGTGCCGGGTCAACCGCGTCACAGGATAATGCCGCACGGGTAATATCCAGATTGAAGCGACCATCAACGGCCTGGGGGAGGGAGAAGAGGCCGTGCTCTGCCTGGCGCGGAACACAGTCGACTCGGACGAAGTCCTGCTTGAGAAGAACGTGACCGGTGACGGCGAGGCGATAACGGTAGAATTAGACGCCAGCCTCGAAGACAGTTATTATCAACTGGTCCTGGAAGCCCCAGGTAAGTATTTCCGCGACCCTAAAGGGTATTCTTTTCAGGTATGGCAGTCTGAAATAGTGAACCCTACTGGCAAGTTAATTGTTTTCGACCTTATTCCGCCAGAGGCTCAAGCCTTCCGGCCCTATCATGGCTCGGATGGGGGGGGTGGATGTGTCGGAAGATGGGTGGCTGCCCTACATGTTAGAGGCAACGGTTAGCCTGTCGGCGCCGGAGAGGGAGGGTGAGCCAGTGACACCCTTGGCGGGGGAACTATTTCGGGGTTGACTCCGGAGGACTTGGTCACGGGGAATGTCTTTACAGCGGATGGTCGGAGGACAGGCGGTTTCACTATGATGGGCAATGGCCAGTGGGAAATGGTTATGCATCGTACCGGCGAGTACACGATAACCGCTGAGGCAGAGGGATATACTGTCGAGCCGGCAAGTTATAAGATTTTGGTCGAGGATGAAGAGGATGAAACTGCCTATGTTGTCGAGGACGGCGAGATTGGTGAAGAGGCGTTGCACCTGGACTTTCATTTTTCAGCCGAGTGATTCCCGAGCTTAGGTAAGAAGGGAAGAAGAAGCCCTCCCGGATTAAGAGGGCTTCTTCTTTCGCTTATATCGTGCTGTGCCTTACTGCACTAATCCGCCATCCCCCACGCCCACAAAGACCAGGGTAAACGTTATATTACCTCCGGCCTGCAGTTGCTGAGTTGCCGCTACGTCAATGCTATAGAGAGTCATCCCTTCGGGCCCACCGGACCTGTACGTCAGTGTGTAACTTCCGGCCGGGCAGTTGTCGAAGGTGTAGGATACGGAGCCGTATGAATCTACATATGGTCCGGTCAGGGTAAAGCTGACAGCGCCGGTCCAGGGTGCGCCGTTAGCGGTGGCATTGACGGTGACAGTGCCTTTAGGCTGAGAACTGAAGTAAAGGGTAAAGGTTATATTGCCACCGGAGGGCAGGTTTTGCGTTGGTCCTGGTGAGATGCCCGTTAGCGACGCTCCGATGGGGCCGCCGGAGTTATAGGTAAGGGTGTAAGTCCCCGGCGGGAGGTTTGTAAAGCTATCAGGCATTTTGGTGCTGGCATCCGACACCGGGCCGCTGATGCTGTATTGAATCGCGCCGGAGCCGATCGCGGTTTGCCAGGACTGACCGTCGAGGAGCGCGTTGACCGTTATCGTGCCCGTCGCCGTGGAGTGGAAGACCAGGTTAAAGGTTATTATTCCACCACCACTTACCGATTGGGTTGACGACGGTGAAATACCGGCGAAAGTGGCTCCCGAAGGACCGCCCGAGCGATAGGTGAGCGCGTAAGTCCCGTCGGGCAGGTTGCCCAGGTTCTGCGGCACCGAGGCGTCGCAATCCGAGAAGGGCCCCTGTATGCAATAACTAACATTTCCCGACCACGGTTGGCCGTCCAGGGTGGCAGTGATGCTGACTGTGTTTAAAGCTCCTGTGGCGAAGTTCATGGTGAACGTCGTGGTATGATTAGCCGACGTGGTCTGTGTCGGTTGCGGGGTAATGCTCATCAGGGCTGAGTTGGGCGGGCCGCCAGATTTATATACCAGGCTGTAGGTGCCGACGGGAAGGTTGGTGAAGGTATAGGGCGCTATGTTGTGAGAATCCTGCAGCGCCCCGTGTATGGTATAGACAACACCACCGGTCCAGGTGGAGCCGTTGAGAGTTGCCTGAACCTTGATTTGACTGGTGTTTTCCGAGTGGAAGTTGAGGGTGAAGGTGGCGGTTGTACCCGAGGTCACGGCCTGGGTCGGTTGCGGTGAAATGCTGCCCAGCGTCGCCCCGGCGGGACCGCCGGAGTTGTAGCCCACGGTGTAGTTTCCGGCAGTCAGGTTGCTGAACGTTTGCGATACGGAAGTCCCGGAATAGCCCTGTGGCCCGGTTATCGTATAGTTGACGTTGCCCGTCCAGGCGACTCCGTCGAGGGTAGCCTGGACCTGGAGCCCGCTGATGCCCGTGGTGGCAAAGTTCAGGGTGAAGGTTATCGTGCCGCCGGTGGATAGTGTCTGGGTGGCGCCCGGTGTAATATTGGATAAGGCGGCTGCGGATGGGCCCCCGGAACTGTAGCCTAATGTATAGCTTCCGACAGGTACATTGCTGAAGGTCTGGTTTACGGAGGCGCCCGAGTAGGTCTCTGCCCCACTTATGCTGTAGCTAACGTTTCCTGTCCAAGGGGAACCATCGAGGGTAGCCTGGACTACGATAGTCCCCACCTGTGGAGCAGCCCCCGGCGTTTGGAAGGACCAGGCGGACGACCATTCCGATACCTGGTTATCCTTACTGGCATTTACCTTCCAGTAATAGGTCTGTCCCTCGCTTAGCTCGCCGCTGGGTATGGTGTAGCTCGGACTGCTAATGCCCGATTGGTCTATGACCAGGTTTTGGAAGCTGCTGTCAGTTGATAATTGAAGGCGGAACGAGGCATCGGCATACTCATAGTTCCACGACAATATCGGGGTCAGCGATGTAACAGAGCTGCCATTCGCCGGCGTCTCCAGGCTAACTTCCGGCGTTGGAGCCTCATTACAGCCCAGCAGGCTTACCGCACATATAAGCAGTAGGATTACAAGGTACTTCATATACTTCTTCATTGATAAGGTCCCCCCTTTGGGTTTACTCTAAACGTCTTTATATATATCTAGCTGGATTAAGACTATGTCATTATATCCATGTTGTCAATGAACTAATAGTCATGTAAAGAGCCATAAATAGGTACTATTGTCCCATGCCAGGAAGGGTAACTAGTACATAAGTATAATGAAAAGGCCCTACCTTGTGCTATTAAGGCAGGGCCTTTGGTTTGCATATAGAGTTTTCTACTCCTGTCGGTTGAACGCCCATATGGCGCCGAGAAGCAATACTACGCCCACGGCCGTGACCAGCAGCGCCGATTCCCAGATGCCCATGGTATGGCCGAATATGGTTACTCCGGCAGCCTCGGTGCCCAAAAAGACCTGGCGGATGGCGTCGATACCATAGGTAACCGGGTTAATCTTGGAGAGTATCTCCATCCAGGTAGCCACGCCGGTGAGCGGGAAAAAGATACCGGAAAGGAACATCATCGGGAATATCACCAGCTGCATGGTAATCTGGAAGCCCTGTTGGGAGCGCATGCGGGCGCCGATGAGGAGGCCCAATGCGGACATGGACATGGAAAGGATTATTATCAGCGGTATCAATGCGAGTACTATTCCCCAGCTGAGAGAAACGCCAATAATAGGGGCAACCACCAGCATAATGATACCCTGCATGATAGCAATGCCGATGGCACCGGCGGCTTTGCCCAGGAGTATGCCGCTGCGGTTTAAGGGCGAAACCAGCACCTCTTTGAGAAAACCGAACTCCCTATCCCATACAATCGACACTCCGGACATTATTGAGGTCATCAGCACCGTCATGGCCAGGATACCCGGGTACATAAACTGGAGGTAGTCCACCCCCGGCATCATCTGGCCGATAAGCTTGCCGAAGCCGGCGCCGAATATTACCAGGAATAGAATCGGCATACTAAAAGAGGAAATCATACGCATCCGATCCTGTATAAAGTGCAGGAACTCCCGATAGGCTATTACCCATATTGAATGAAAAAACTTTGTCATCTCTGTTAATGACCTCTCATTCTCATTTTTCTCTTCATATGCTGCATCTGGTCTACGTCTTGCTCCCTGATGGCGCGCCCGGTGAGTTTTAGAAAGACGTCTTCCAGCGTCGGCCGATGAAGGCCTATAGAAATAAGACACAGGGGAAAGCCGGAAACAAAGCCGGGCAGGAATTCCTCGCCATGGGGCACGGTAAACCTTATCGCCCCGTTCTCCTGTTCCGCCTGGAGATTATACTGCTCCTTGAGCAGGCTTTCCGCTTTGTCATTGTCCTCTGTCTTTATGGTTACCACATCGCCGCCAAAAGCATCCTTGAGATTATCCGGCGTATCCAGCGCCACGATTTTACCGTAGTCGATAATAGCGATGCGGTCGCAGTTCTCCGCCTCATCCATATAATGCGTGGTCATGAATATGGCCAGGTTTTCCTTTTTGCGTAGTTCATGGATATGGTTCCAGATACGGCTTCTGGTCTGGGGGTCGAGCCCCAATGTAGGTTCGTCCAGGAATAACACCTTGGGGTGGTGCAACAGGCCGCGGGCAATCTCCAAACGGCGTTGCATGCCCCCGGAATAGGTGTCGATTTTCTCCTTCCTTCTATCCCAGAGCTCTACCATGTCGAGTAACGCCTTCATCCGCGGCTCCAGGGTTTTCTTGGGGATACTGTAGGCATAGGCGTGGAAACGCAGGTTTTGTTCCGCCGTCAGGTAGTCGTCCAGCGTCGGCTCCTGAAATACCAGACCGATTGAGCCCCGTACCTGGTCGCGCTCTTTGATTACATTAAAGCCGTTGACTATTGCCTCGCCGGCAGTAGGGGCGAGCAGCGTACAGAGCATGTTGATAGTGGTCGTTTTACCCGCGCCGTTGGGACCCAGGAAACCGAATATCTCGCCCTCCTGAACCTCAAAGGAGACGCCTTTTACCGCCTCTAACTTACCGAACTTTTTTACCAGGTTTTTCGACTCAATTACTTCCATTTATTTCACCTTCTTTTGCCAGTGACTCTCTCAGTTTCTCGAGGTTTTCAATCATTACGTTGGCCATGTCGATAAACTCGGAGACGGTTTCGGCCCTGGTGAGCATCAGCCCGCCGTGCTTCCGGTGGCCGAAGACGAGCAGCTTGGTGGACGGCGTTATCTTGAAATCCCGGCGCGCTTCGGCGGGTATGACTACCTGGCCGCGCTCGCCGACAGTGGTCGAGCCGTAGAATTTAGGGGCGTCATGTTTGAAGGTACTACCTTTCATTTTAATTACCCTCCCTGAAGGATACGAATAGTGTATCATATCATACATTTCATACTTTATGCAAGTGAAGGTGAACGGGTAATGACAGAAGGGGGTACCACCCCACACCACTCTGTTAGCGTATGTTATTTCGTCCCACCCTGCCCACCCTTAGAGGGGATTCTCCCTCTAGAATTCCTTCTGGGAGTTTACGCCTCCCCATCCCACCTTGTTTAAATGAGAGGGGTTGTTGACAGGGTGGGGTGGGGCGAGTAATCTTGATAACAGGGGAGATTACTCTTTGCCGCCATGAGCTGGGAAGACATAGTTAAGCTGGTAGTGAGCATCATCATCTGTGAGGGCGCCGGCGGTATCGGTGCCATCTTCACCACGCCCGCCATCCCGACCTGGTACAAGGGCTTAAAGAAACCGTCTTTTACTCCTCCTAACGCCGTCTTCGGACCCGTCTGGATAACCCTTTACCTTTTGATGGGCGTGGCCGTTTTCCTGGTCTGGTGGGAGGGGCTGGGTCAGGAAGGGGTGACGGCGGCTTTTATCGTCTTCTGGGGGCAGTTGGCCCTGAACATCCTCTGGTCTGTAATCTTCTTCGGGCTTAAGTCCCTTCTCGGCGGCATGGTGGTCATCGGGCTGCTCTGGATAGCCATAGTGGCCAGCATTATCCTGTTCTTCGGCGTGTCGCCCGTCGCCGGCGGGTTGCTCATCCCCTATATCATCTGGGTCAGCATCGCCGCCAACCTGAACCTGCAGGTCTGGCGACTGAACCGTTAAGCCGTCCCCGAAGTCAGGGGGCAGGACCACACTCAAGGGTAAACTGCAAAAATATGTCAGATAGAGCCGATATAACTATTATCGGGGCGGGGGTAGTCGGTTTAGCCATTGCCGCGCAGGTGGCGAAGGCAAACCGCCATGTCTATATTCTGGAGAAGAACCAGAGTTTCGGGCTGGAGACGAGCAGCCGTCAAAGCGGGGTGATTCACGCTGGTATCTATTATCCAAAAGGCTCGCTAAAGGCGAAGTTTTGCGTCGCGGGCAACCGTAGCCTCTACGAACTCTGCCCGCGCTATGACATCGGTCATAAAAGATTGGGAAAACTAATCATCGCCGTCGACGATGAGGAAAACGAGGAATTAGAGGCGTTGCTGGAGAGGGGTAGAGGGAATGACGCCGAAGGCTTAAAGCTTTTATCGCGGCGGGAGTTGCAGGCAATGGAGCCTAATGTGGAGGGGGTTGCCGCTATTCTATCGCCGTCGAGCGGAATCATCGACTCCTATGCGCTGATGCAATACTTTGTCGCCAAAGCGGGTGAGGGGGGAGCCCAGATGGCCTACCAGACAAAGGTTGTCGGGATAGAGAAGGCAGCCGAGGGCTACGAGGTCGAGGTCGAGGATAGCGAGGGCAGGTCTTCATTCATCACCAGCGTGCTGGTAAACTCTGCCGGTCTTTACAGCGATAAGGTAGCCGAGATGGCGGGCATAGATATAGATAAGGCGGGCTATCGGCTGCACTACGGTAAAGGGGACTATTTCAGCCTGAAGAAACGCCAGAGCACGCGGGTCAATCGGCTGATATATCCGGTGCCGCCGTCGGATATCGCCGGCGTGGGCATACATATTACCTTCGACCTGGAGGGACGTGTACGCTTGGGTCCGGATATCGAGTATGTAGATAGCCTGGATTATGCTATTGACCGTCGTGAACAGAAGCTCTTTTACGATTCGGTCAAGAGGCTACTGCCCGCTATAGAATACGACGACCTGGAGCCGGAGATGGCCGGCATCAGGCCCAAGCTGCAGGAACCGGGCGGAGAAATCAGGGACTTCGTTATCAGGGACGAAAGTGATAAGGGGCTGCCCGCTTTCATCAACCTCATCGGCATCGAGTCCCCGGGGCTTACCGCCGCACCAGCTATCGCCGAATATGTGGGCGGCTTGATCAAAAAATATCTCTAGGCGGCAAAAGACTGCTGCCGTGCCATCAGCCTCAGACCAGGCTGCTCAATATTTTCTCCCCAATCATCCCCAGCAGAAAGCCGAGGGCGGCACCCGTTGCCGGAGTCCAGTGATTCCTCAGTTTAGCCATCGGCGCTATATCCTGAAAGACGATATAGAGTATGGCGCCCGCCGAGAATACCATCAGGCAGGCCACCAGCTCCTGGTGGCCGGACAAAAACGAGTAGCCGGCGACGGCGGCAGCCACTCCTACCAGGCTGAAGGGAACGAGAATCGCCAGCGCCTTGTTGGGCGAAAAGCCACTACGCCGCATGTCACCGAAGGAGTTGTAGGCTTCGGGCAGGTTTTGCATCCCGATAAAGAGAGCCAGAAGCAGGCCGGTCTTGCGGTCGGTAGAGAAGATTGCCCCCAGGGCGATGGCTTCGGGGATGTAATCCATCATCATCGCCATGAGCTGGCCGGCTCTATCGCCGCGGCGGGCGATGAATCTGTCTAATAATAGGAAGCTGACCACGCCGAGCAGAAAGACGGGAATAAGAACCTGTAAAGAGAGCAGTTCTATGCCCCTTGGGGCGAGGACAAAGGCCACCGCCGCCACCAGTACGCCGCCGCCGAAGGCGATTACGCCGTGAGAGATTTCCCTTCCCAGGGGGCTATCGGGCACCAGTTTCAGCCGGGCCAAAAAGCCGCCGAGGATAACGGCCACGCCGGAGGCGAGCGAATACAGGATTACCTGCGCGATGTCGGACATGGGATTAGTATAGCATAGCGGGGGAAATATCGAGCTTCGCCTTGACGCCTTGGCTCGTCTCCCTTTAGAATGAGCGTATGTTTGAAGCATTAACCGACAAGCTGAGCGAGGTATTTCGCAAGCTAAGCAGTCGGGGCAAACTCAACGAAAAGGACATTGACGAAGCCCTGCGCCAGGTGCGCTTAGCCCT
>Ga0315537_1000003_pt1 | contig 138836 bp, 120 predicted proteins | sample SalMarSW160270MG_FD_203091 | JGI IMG/M metagenome (GOLD analysis project Ga0315537, IMG submission 203091) | Salt marsh sediment microbial communities from the Plum Island Ecosystem LTER, Massachusetts, United States - Salt Marsh Sediment SW1602-70 ... | reverse complement strand
CAGAGCTAAATTCGCACGGCGCCAAACGGCTTGTATTCGCTGCGGCAGGTGTCTGGAGGTCTGCCCTGAGAATTTGAACCCGACGAAAATCGCCCATGCTGTGAAATATAATCTCTTGGATGCAGCGGAAAGATACTATATGAGTGCATGTATGGAGTGCGGCTGCTGCAGCTACGTCTGCCCTGCTAATATAGAGATAACCGGATATATCAAGACAGGCAAGATTTTTCTTGCCAGGCAGAAGAAGAAAGTACCGGGATAGCACCAAATGGTGAGTGGTTAATTGGTGAGTAGTGAGTGGTTAATTGGTGAGTGGTGAGTGGTTAATTGGTGAGTGGTTAATTGGTGAGTGGTTAATTGGTGAGTGGTTAGTTGGTGAGTAGTGAATCGTGAGTATAATGAATGAGTATAGTTTTGAGAAATTAGAAGTTTATCAACTGGCACGAGAGTATAGGATAAAAATCTATGGATTAACCTACAAACTACCCAAAGAAGAACAGTACAATCTTATTTTTCAGATGCGTAAAGCGGCAGTGTCATTAACAAATAATATATCTGAAGGACATGGAAGATATCACTATCAGGAAAATATACAATTCTTAAGGCAATCCAGAGGTTCTTTAGAAGAGTTGATAGATGATTTGAACGTTTGCGTTGATGAAAACTATGCTAATAAGGACTATATCGAAGGACTGAAGCAAGAAGGTTATAACCTTCTTAAGAAAATTAACGGCTACATTAAATACTTGAAAGATAGGAAGTTGGCAGAACCAGTTAATCGATTGGTGAGCAGTTAATAGGAGAGTAGTGAGAAGAACAATTTAATTAGTATCTGTTGTGGAAAACAAAAAGCGACTATGTCACCCCTGCAAAAGCAGGGGTCCAGAGCGAAAAAGCTGGATTCCCGCTTCCGCGGGAATGACAAATACTCTAACCGCAACAGGAACTAATTAACTAATTAACCAATTAACTAATTAACCAATTAACTAATTAACCAGACACGAGATAGGAGAAGATGCTTACAGATATACGAGTTTCTTGTTCACCGCATATCAGCGAACGTCTATCGACGCGCAGCGTGATGATAGATGTCATAATCGGTTTGTCACCGGCTATGGCGGCGGCGGGGTATTATTTTCGCATCCGTGCGCTTATCCTTATCTGTACCTGCGTTATCTCTTCAGTTGCGACCGAATGGCTTTGTAACGTAATCCGCAAAAAACCTAATTCGTTAGGTGATTTCAGCGCTGTAGTTACCGGCATAATCCTTGCGCTGTCACTTCCGCCGAGGCTGCCTGTTTGGACGGCGGTAGTCGGCAGCGTTTTCTCCATCGCAATCGGTAAAATGGTTTTTGGCGGACTCGGGGCGAATATTTTCAATCCTGCCATGGTCGGGCGGACATTTCTGACGGCCTCTTTCGGTGTATTGATGACAAGCTGGACGGTTCCGGCGACTGTTGATGGGACAATGCCTGCAATTGCGCCGGAAAATATAGTGCACGCAAAAACGCAGGCAACGCCATTGGCCTGGAGTAAGTTGGCGATAAAAAATGAATTGGGAGCCGACATCTATAGCGAGGAACAATTTAAGGCAACGTTCACAGGGGAGGTTGGCGGGTCTCTGGGTGAGACGAGTGTAATTGCATTGTTAATCGGAGGTCTCTATTTGTTGATAAGGCGAACGATAAACTTTCATATTCCGTTGGCGGTTTTGGCTTCTGCTTTTGTTTTTGCGACGATAGCATACTGGAAAGATTCGTATGCTTATGTTCAGCCATTCTTCCACCTGTGCAGCGGCGGTTTATTGCTGTGTGCATTTTTCATTGCTACAGACCCTGTTACGGCCCCTTTGACGCGGAGGGGAATGTGGATTTTCGGTATCGGCGTAGGAACGATAACGATGCTTATAAGAATTGTGGGAGAATATCCGGAAGGTGTGATGTTTTCTATTCTCCTGATGAATGCGGTAACGCCTTTGATTGACAGGCTCTGTAAGCGGGTTCCGATGGGAGGTAAGCCGGGAAAATAAAAGTGCCTAAAGTGAACTAAAGTGAGCTAAAGTGCCTAAAGTGAGCTAAAGTGAATCAAAGTGACTAAAGTGAGCTAAAGTGAACTAAAGTGACTAAAGTGACTAAAGTGATTAAAATGAGCTAAAGATTCAGGCCATCAGTGTATCAGACTATCAGGTAGTGGGCATCAGGTTATCAGGTTATCTGGTTATCTGGGAATTAGAGAATTCGTGGCTTTGCAGCATTGAAGCAAAAAAGGTTTAGTAATGCTTAAAATAAAATATTTTATCCAGCAAAGTTGGCTGCTGATTGTAGCGTCGTTTTTCTTTGGACTGCTCATAGCGGTGACTAATGCCGCACTGTCACCGAGAATAGAGCAGAACAAAATCAACAAACGTAACCGTCTGGTTGGAGCTATGCTGCCGGATGCAAAGGACTTTGTTCTGTTAGAGGCGGAAATCGAAATTGAGTCTATCCAGGGCAAAAAAGAGAAGGTTGAAGTTTATAGAGCTATGTCGGATGCCGGCGAATGTGTCGGCTGGAGCTTTAACGCCGCCGGGTCGGGTTTTGCGGACAAGATTGAGCTGGTTGTCGCTGTGGACAAAGATTTTGAAAAGCTCGCAGGTTTCGATGTGCTGGCAAGTAACGAGACGCCCGGCTTCGGCGACCAGATAAAATACGATTACTACCGGGACCAGTTCAAGGGTGCGCCGGCTGAGGAACTCAAGCTTATATCATCGGGCGACCCTAAGAAAATCGACGCTGAAATCGTTGCGATAAGCGGAGCTACCGTAAGCAGCGAATCGGTAGTGGAGATAATCAATAACTATTTGATCCAGATTAAGGAACAGATGCCCAAAAAGGACTAATCGGCAATGACAGATAAGAGTGAAGTTAGAACTGCACTTTACGGCCAGACGCTGATAGCGGGATTGTGGCGTGAGAATCCGGTGTTTCGGCTGCTATTAGGAATGTGTCCGACGTTGGCGGTTACGGCTGCGGTCAAGCCGGCCTTTACTATGGGCTGCTGCGTAATCTTTGTGCTTGTATGCAGCAACATTATAGTCAGTCTGATGCGCAACCTTCTCAAACCGCATCTGCGGATACTGATGTTCACATTGACGATATCAACTTTTGTTACCATCGCGGATTTGTTCCTGAAGGCGTTCCAGCCGGAAATGAGCGAGGTGCTCGGCCCTTATGTGCCGCTGATTATCGTCAACTGTATAATCATTTGCCGTGCTGAGTCCTGCGCCAGCAAGAACGGCCTTGTTGTGAGTGTCATCGATGCAGTGGGGATGGGTGTGGGCTTTACACTTACATTGTGCGTTTTAGCCGGTGTCAGGGAGCTGCTCGCTACGGGTGCGATATTTGAAATACAGATACTTGCTCTGCTCAAAGAAGGAGGTTGGTTTGTGCCGTGGGCGGCGATGGGCATGCCGGTAGGGGCATTTATAACTTTGGGGCTGATGTTAGGACTGGTGAACGTGATTACCAAAAAAGAAGCTTAAAAGGAAAGGTTTATGGATACGCTTAACATTTTGCTTATCGGCTTTATATCTATCGTAGTAGTCAAGAACCTTGTCTTTACGAAGTTTCTTGGTATCTGTCCGTATCTTGGTGTCTCTGGAAGAATCGATATGGCTTTCGGTATGGGTATGGCGGTGACGTTTGTTGTTACGCTGAGCGGGACATTGACCTGGCTGATTGACCATTTAATTCTAATGGGTACGCCGTTGGAAGTTACTCGATATGTCTGCTTTATATTGGTTATCGCCGGTGCTGTGCAATTGGTGGAGATGTATTTGCGAAAGTTCTTCCCCTCGTTGTACGATAGCTTTGGAATATTTTTGCCTCTGATTACAACGAATTGTGCGATATTGGGATTATGTTTGTTTATAAACCTCTGGGGTATTAACTCTCTGCTTGAAGCGGTTGTTCTTAGCTTCGGTGCCGGAATCGGCTTTACGATGGCGATTTGCATTATGGCCGGAATTCGTGAAAATCTGAATATGGCTGACGTTCCGAAGTGCCTCAAAGGTGCACCGATTACCCTGATTACTGCGGGTATCCTTGCTTTGGCGTTTATGGGTTTTGCAGGGATGATTAGGTGAGAAAGTGCCTAAAGTGAGCTAAAGTGACTAAAGTGAACTAAAGTTATGGATAATAAAGAATTTGCCAAGGAGCTTGAAAAACGAACACGAGAGTTCGGCGTGCGCATAATCCTTTTGTCGAGAACTTTGCCTAACACACCCGAAGGAAAGGTAATAAGAACTCAGATGACAAAGTCCGGAACCTCCATCGGTGCAAATTATCGAGAAGCCAATCGAGCAAGAAGTAAAGCCGATTTTAAAAATAAGATTAAGATTTGTGAAAGTGAATCCAGTGAAACACAATACTGGCTGGAAGTAATTGTAAAGCTAAATTGGTTATCCTGGGCAAAAGTGAAGTGGGAATATGAAGAATGCGGTGAATTACTTGGTATTTTTACATCTGCTGCGAACAAATAAACTCTAAAAAGTGAGCTAAAGTGAACTAAAGTTAGAAAACAAATAACTTTAGGCACTTTATACTTTAGGCACTTTACACTTCTTAGTGTCTTCGTGCTTTTGTGGCTAAAAGAAAAAAATGATTTTGGCAAATATTTTACAGTTGTGGAATAGTGCGTGGCCGGCGGGGGTTATAATGCTTGGATTAGGCAGCGGTTTTGCGCTGGTGCTTTTGATAGCAAGCGTGAAGCTCAAAGTTGAGGTTGACCCAAAGGTTGAGCAAATCCACAAGGCTTTGCCGAATCTCGACTGCGGTGCTTGTGGATTCGCCGGCTGTGGTCAGTATGCGAAAGCGGTTCTGGCAAATCCGGAACTATTAGGCAGATGTGCACCCGGCGGGCCGGAAACATCGGCGAAAATCGCAGACGTATTGAGTTTGCAGGTCAGCGACTCGGGCCCGCAACAAAAACCGATTGTGCGCTGCCATGCTCGTGCCGCGGACAAGACGGTATATGGCAAGTATCAAGGAATCCAAACCTGCATTTCTGCCAACGCGTTGGCAAATGTTCAGGCCTGTGCGTTTGGCTGCTTAGGCTTCGGCGATTGTACAGAGGCTTGTAAGTTTGATGCTTTGCATATTATTGACGGTCTGGCTGTCGTTGATTATGAGAAGTGCACCGGCTGTACGGCCTGCTCGAAGGCCTGCCCGCGAAACTTGATAGAAATGGTTCCATTTCATTACGAGAATATGATGGTAGTCGCCTGTAACAGTAAGGAGACGGGCAAGAGCACACGGTCGATATGCAAAGTCGGCTGTATCGGCTGTGGCATCTGTGCCAAACAAACAGATGTATTCTTGGTGGAGGACAATCTGGCCCGGATAGACTACGCCAGATATGAGCCCAACGAGCAAACCGAAACCGCTATGGAGAAATGCCCGACGAAGGTGATTACCTATCGTGGTAAAACAGCCCAGACTCAAGAGCAAGCAGTTGTGGAAGCTGCTGATTCTTGAGCAATAACAAACAGTGGTTTGCTAATTTATATATTTTTCGGCACCGGTTGTTTTTATAATTTCGTACTCCGGTTTTGGGGTTATGAGTATTGCCTCGGTGGCGGGGAGTTTCTCGATTAAGGCGAGGCCCTTTTCGGCCCCCATTACGCTGACGGCTGTGGCCAGGGCGTCGGCGTCAGTTGCATTGTCTGCGATAATGGTTACGCTCGAGAGGCCCTGGGCACTTGCTCCTGTTTTGCGGTCTATGATATGGCTATATCGTTTACCTTCGATTAAAACAAACTGCTGATAATCACCGCTGGTTGCGCTCGCACCATTGGCCAGTTTCAGTTTCAAGATAAGGTTTTGTTCAGCAATGTCCTCATCTAAATCTGGGTTTTGCACGCCGATTAACCAGTGGTTTCTACCTTTTGGTGGTGCACCGAAGCACCGAATGTCACCGCCGATGTCAATCATGCCGCCGATTGCCCCGGAGTTTTGCATTGCCTCGATGGCCTTGTCAACGGCATAGCCTTTAGCAATCCCGCCGAGGTCCAGCCTCATACCCTCAACGGTGAACTGCACCGTTCTGTTTTGGTCGTCAAGTTTTAGCTTTTCAAAACCGACTTTGGATTTGGCCTGGGAAATATCATCTTCACCGGGAAGGACTTGTTTGTCTTTTGCTGTTCGGAACAAATCTACCAAAGGCCCGACGGTGATATCAAAGGCTCCATCTGTAAGCTTGCTAAACTCGATGCTTCTTTGCAAGACTTCGTATGTTGATTGGCTGAGGTGGACTGCTGTTTTGAATCCGTCTCTGTTGACCCGGCTTATTTCCGAGTCGCTCTTGTAGTCGCTCATCAGGTCGTCAACTTTGTGGATTTCTTCAAAAGCGGTTTCGATACATTTCTTAGCTGTATTTAAATCTTCAGCGATGACGACTGCGCGGGCGAATGTACCCATCACCAGCCGATGGCCGCTGTCGAGCTCGATTTGTCTGTTAGAGCGAACAGAAACATAGACCGCTACAATTAAACAGGCGGCGAAAACTGTAATCACAATGCTACGAATTTTGGTGCTCATAAGAAACCTGTTTTTAAATAGATTTCTCCACTTCGCGATGCTTCGCATCACTTCGGTCGAAATGACAAATGGTCTTTTCTTCAGAGCAATTTGATAATTGATAATCAGACGATAATCAATAGAAAATAATGAATAATCGTCTTATAATGCCGGTATGGGCAAAAAAGAAGTAACAATATTAGCTGAGCGGGTTGAGAGGGAGTTTCTGCCTTTTGTACGCGGGCCGGGCAGATATATCGGGGGGGAGATAAACCAAATCAAAAAGGACCTGTCACAATGTGAGCTGACGGTTGCGCTGTGCTTTCCGGATATTTATGAAGTGGGGATGAGTAATAGCGGGATAGCTATTATATATGATGTTCTTAACAGCATTGATGGTGTTGCTGCTGAGCGGGTCTTTACGCCGTGGATTGATGCTGAAAAAGTGTTGCGCGAGAAAAATATCCCCCTGTTTAGTCTGGAATCCAAAGTGTCGCTCAAAAGTTTTGACGTCGTGGGCTTTAGCTTGAGCAGCGAGCTTTGCTATACCAATGTGCTTAATATGCTTGAGCTCGGCGGGATCGATGTCCGAAGCTGCCGGAGGAGCGAAGATGAGCCGATGATAATTGCGGGCGGGAGTATGGCGAACTGCTGCGAGCCTATGGCTGAGTTCATTGACCTGTTTTTATTGGGCGATGGCGAAGAATCTGTGGTTGAGCTTGCGCAACTGATTAGAATTCAAAAACAAGCCGGTGCGATAAAAAAAGAAATCCTTCTCTGTGCTGCTAAGGAATTTGATTGGGTCTATGTCCCATCTCTTTATGAGTTTGAATATGAAGGGGCAAAGATAAAATCGTTTCAACCGGTTTTGCCCGGCTTGCCGGGGCAATTTAAGAATGCGGTTGTGGGGGATTTTGAAAATGCTTCTGTGCCGAGTCGGCCGATAGTGCCGTTTGTGCAGGCCGTCCATGAGCGGGTGAGTGTTGAGATTATGCGGGGCTGTCCGGGGCGGTGCAGGTTCTGCCAGGCGAGCTTTTGCAGAAGGCCTGTTCGCTATCGAAGTGTTGAAAAGATTATCGATATTGCGAAGGCCTGCTATCACTCAACCGGTTACGATACTATTAGTTTGCTGAGTTTATCGAGCGCTGATTATCCGGAGCTGGAAGAATTAGTTGCCGGTCTTCGGGCATATTTTCAGGATAAGCACGTGGGCTTATCACTGCCGAGTCTGCGGGTTGATAAGCAGTTGAAGCTGCTTCCGAAATTACTGACTTCGGTGAGGAAGGGCGGGCTTACGATTGCTGTTGAGGCGGCAAGTGAAAAATTACGGCAAGTCATTAACAAGCCGCTGAAAGATGAGGACCTGTTCGCTGCGGTGGAGGCGGCGTATCGGGCGGGCTGGCAGAGATTGAAGTTATATTTTATGGTTGGTTTGCCCGGTGAGACCACCGAAGATGTAAAACGGATTGTGCAGTTGTCATTTCAATTGGCAAAGCTGAGGAAAGAAATAGACAGTAAGACAGGCCAGATTAATATTACCGTAAGCTGGTTTGTGCCGAAGGCTCATACGCCGTTCGGCTGGTTGGAACAGAAGCCGAAATCATATTTCGAGCAGGCGAAGCAGTTGATACTTGATGAGAAGAAAAGGCTTCGGGCGAAGTTTTTGCAGTTTAAGTTCCACGATATAAACCGCAGTGTATTAGAATCAGTGATTGGCCGAGGCGACAGACGTTTATGCGATGTTATTGAAGCGGCCTGGCGGGAAGGGGCGAGGTTCGATTTGTGGGATGAATGTTTTGATTATACGCATTGGCAAAAGGCATTTGAGAAATTTGGATTCGACATAGAAGTCCTTGCAGAGAGGCAATTCGACACTGATGAAATCCTGCCGTGGAAGCATTTAGGCGGGCCGGGGAGGAAGTATTTGTTAGGGCATCTTGAGAAGGCGATGGAGTTGGTGAGTAATGAGTGGTTAATTGGTTGAGTGGTTAATTAGTTTTTCGTTTGAAAATCTGATTTGTGCAGGATATATTTCTCGCGGCGGTTTTTACTGATAATTGAGGTAGTGAAACAGGAGTTACAATATGAGAAAAGTAGTAGGTGTCATCTTTTGCTGTATAGCAGCAATCTTATATGTGGCCAACTATTTGGCGGCCGTGATATACATGCCACATATCAGGAACTTCAGTACCCCTCCGGGACACCTGGGGGCGGCCTATAAGATTGTTGGGAGAACACCAGAACATCTCGCTTATATTGCTTTAGTTGTTGGCATAGTCTATCTGGTGATTGGCGAGTTGAATCAAATCAAATCCCAAAAGAAGTCATAACAGCTCGCCGGAGTCGGCCCCTCTTTCGCCTGCGGTTTCGCCAGGGGCGGTGAGCTAAACGTTATGCGCTTTTAGTCTCAGGGATTGCTTGCGATGGAAGAATTCGTGGGAGAAAAGATTGAGGTGGAGAAGGCCAAAACGTCTCCGCGGCCGGTGCGTTTCAAGTGGCGGGGAGCAGTCCATGATGTCGTGGAAGTGTTAGATGAACGCGTTGATACCGGGTATGGCGGGCTGCCGCCTCGCAGCCAGAAATGGCGTACGCGGAGGCACCGCCGCTATTATGTCGTGAGAGATTCGCAAGGCGATGTTTTTAAGATATATCTGGATTACGCTAATCGCAAGAAACCGACGTGGTGGCTGGCAGAAAAGTGGGAGGAGAAGAGGAACGGAGATGGAGGGGGAATGAAGTAAAGAGACAAAGTGATCGATTGCATAACAGTGTGACTGAAATGTTCGAAAAAGATTACATAATGCGTATGATTCAACAGTTTGCCAGGTTCCTCGCGGCGGTGCTTTTTAAAATAAAGAGTGGGAATGTAGAACAAGCACAATTGGATATTCAATCCGCTTCACAGCAATACCTTGGATTACGTTTCGACTTTCTTCTTGGCATCCCTAATCAGGAATTAGTCAACATATTCAGCATAAGCGGACAACTCGATGTAGAGAGATGCTATATTGCTGCTCAACTATTCATTTTAGAAGCAAAAGCAAGAGAAGCGGAGCATCCCGAAGGCTCCTATGGGTGCTATGTCAGAGCCCTGGATTTGCTTTTGATCTGTGTTCGGCAACTGGATGAAGCTATCAAGAATGAAGCAATATCTGCCATTGATGAAATCCTTCAAACATTACGGGATAATAATCTTCCAATGGACATCTACGAAAAGCTCCTTTTCTTTTATGAATATAGAAATGAATATGCAAAGGCGGAAGACTGCCTTTTCAAGCTCGCTGAAAACGGAGTAGACAGCGCACTGAAAATAGGAGAATCCTTTTACGAGCGCTTGATGGGAAAAACAGATATGGAGCTTGAAGATGGAAACTTGCCTCGCAGTGAGCTCGAAGAAGGGTTGTTAGAACTAAGAAGCAAATTCAATACCTGACATCTTGCTGCAACTGGACCGGGTGTAAGAGCGGCGTCAGGTGAGCTTTTGGTTAGGTGGTTTTGAAGTAGTGGAGATTTAATGTTTTGAGAATGAATTGAGGTAAAGATGGGAATTCTTTGGGAAGTCGTACAGACCGGCCTGATGTATGGCCAGAAGCGAAAATCCGATTCAGTTGAGGATAGAGTCCAATCTCTTGAGGAGCAGCTTACATTGACGCAGAACACATTGCGCGAATTGGTGAAGAAGATTGAGGAGATTCACGGGCTGGATATCGACGGAGACGGCAAGGTCGGTTAGATATTTTCCTAATCGAGAAAAATAACTATAGCTGAGCTGCCTTTCGCAATATAATTGGTGGGGCAAGCCCCACCCTGATATGGAACGACCTTTGTCAAATGTTATTTTTCTAAAGTAATTGCAGTAGCTGGTCGTACTATAAAGGTAGGTATGCCGGGGTCGGTGAGCTTTTAATAGTTATTTATGATAGAGGTGGTAATATGCGAAAGATAGTAATATTGATTCTCTGCTGGCTTATACTCATAGGCTCAGGATGTGGTGAACGGTCAGGGCGTGTGCAGACCGGGAATTTAGAGGACAACCTCCCAGTGATAGTATATCTTGAGACGAGGAACGAGGTCGTTAGCATAATGTCCGGCTACGAAGGGCCTTTCTATACTGTGACGACAAGAGAAGGAAAGATACTTGGAAAAGACCTATCCGAGCGAGAGCTACAAGTAAAGCTGCCGAATATTTATCATTTCGTGAAAACATCGTATGCGGGTGACGACAAATGCAGCGTGATATGGGCGGGTGGATTATAAAGCAGCAGAAATTAACTTTTCTTCATTCCTGCCGGTAGTTCTATTCCGAAGCGGCCCTGTGCTTCTCTAAAGTCCACAATAATCTCGGCTGCGGCACTCGGGTCATCCACTACCGTGAAGACATTCAAATCTTCCGTTGCGATAAACTCGTGCTCTTTTAGCATCTTTTGCTTCATCCACTCAGTTAATCCTTCCCAGTAGTTACTACCCATGAGAATTACGGGGAAAGATGCCTGTTTTAATGTCTGAATCAAAACGAGCGATTCGAAGAACTCATCCATAGTTCCATAGCCGCCGGGGAAGACTACAAAACCGTGGGCGTATTTCAGGAACATTACTTTGCGGACGAAAAAATATCGAAAATGCAGAGAGAGGTTCTGGTAGTCGTTTGGAATTTGCTCCATCGGCAATTCGATGTTCAGGCCGATACTTTGACCTCCTGCTTTTGCAGCTCCTTTATTTACCGCTTCCATAATTCCACCGCCTCCTCCGGTTATTACGGCGAATCCGGCCTTTGCAATTTCCGCAGCGGTCTGCTCGGCAAGCTTATAATATCTGTCCTGTGGCTTTGCGCGTGCTGAGCCAAAAAACGACACGGCAGGGCCGATGGGAGCAAGCTCTTCGAAGCCTTCGGTAAACTCAGCCATTACTCTGAATATTCGCCAGAGGTCCTTGACCGGATTTTCGATAGAATCAATCATATCTCGTATCTCGATTCTCGATGCTCGTTACTCGTACTACGAGTATCAAACGTTTCATTTTCTATTTTGCGTTTTTCACTACCATAAAGCTGGTTTGTTAGCGGCAGGGCAGAATTTTGCAATCGGGCAATTTCCACAATCCGGTTTACGAGCCTTACAAATATTTCGTCCATGAAAAATCAACAAATCACTGAATAACATCCAGTTCTTCTTCGGTACTATTTCGGCTAAATCTAATTCCAACTTTACCGGATCTGAGTTTGGGGAAAGCCCCAATCGGCGTGAAAGGCGAATAACATGTGTATCGCAGACTATCCCCGGTATGCCAAAGGCATTGCCTAATACGACATTTGCGGTCTTTCTGCCGACACCAGGGAGTGTTAAAATCTCATCCATTGTATTGGGGACTTTACGGTCAAAATGCACTATTATCTTTGTACAGGCCCCCTTGATATTGACAGCCTTATTGTGGTAAAAGCCTGTGCTTTTTATATCCGACTCGATTTGTTTTATGTCAGCTTTTACCCAATCCTCAGCAGAGGTGTATTTTTTGAATAAATCCTTAGTAACCATATTGACCCGTACGTCCGTGCACTGGGCCGACAGGATTGTTGCAATTAACAGCTCAAGAGGGTTTACAAAGTTAAGTGCGATCTTCGCTTCAGGGTAGGTCTTTGTCAATATTGGGAAGATTTTCCGGACCCTTTTGGTGGCTTTGGCCTTGTTGACCCTTCGACCCATTCGGCTACGCTCAGGGCAGGCTTTTTTTCGCTCAGGGCAGGTTTTAGTTTTTTTTACTGCTGTTTTTTTGGGCATAGGTATTATTTTGAAGGTAGTTTTTCTAAAAGCTCTTTTAGCTTGCCGGCAAAAAATATCTCATGGAATTTCACAGGCTCTTCGGCTCCGGGTATAAACAATATTGTTACCGGCACACCAGGCTCATTATACTTGTTTTTCAAGGCAAGTGTTGCGGGATAATCCTTTGCAGTAGTATCAGCTTTAACCGCCAAGACTGCTTTTTCCTCGATTAGTTTCGCGATGTCTTTTCGATGATACACTATTTTGTCCACTGTCTGGCAACTCAGGCACCAGTCGGCGGTAAACTTAATTAAGACGGGTCTTTCCTGAGCTAAGGCAGTGTCGATAACGGCGTCATTATAATCCTGCCAGGGGATTTGTTCACCGGCCGGTGTTGGTAAAAACACCCACCCTGCTGCAAATATAATGATGACAGCAGTTATTCTTATAATCCACCTGTGTGCGGGTTTAGTGTTGAAGCTGACCCAGCCACCCCACATCCATACACAAAAACCAAGGACCACCGCAAAATATAATACATTAGTTCTGTAGATTTGAGGTAAGGCGCCAATTAGCTTTACGGCGATAATCAGCAGGACAAAACCGATGCCCTGTTTGAATAATTCCATCCATTTTCCCGGCTTAGGCAGGTGTTTTAGTAAGCCGGGCATTGAAGTTAGTATTGCATAGGGTACAGCCATCCCCACGCCTATAACCATTATTACAACGGTAGCCAGCAGCCAATGCTGGGCTTGTGCCCATCCGAAGGCGAGTGCCAAAATACCGAAGCCACAGGGCGTGCTTAAAATGGCCGCCAGAAAGCCTGTTCCGATAGCGCCTGAATAGCCTTTGCCGGTGCCCGACTTACTTGCTATTGAAGAGGGCACACCAATATTAAGAACTCCGAACATCAGCAATGCCAGCACAACGAGCAAAATCACCATCCCGGCCACGAAGATGGGGTTTCGGTACTGGTCGCCCCACTGTAAGACTGTTCCGTAGAAGATTTGCAAGATAATATTTGCAATTGCGAGAGATGCGAAAAACAGCAATATCCCGAGACAAAAAGCAAATCCCATCGCTTTGGATTGTTTTTTGCCTGCTTTTGCCTGCTCAACGATTCGCATTACGATAAGGGGCAATACGGGCCAGACACAGGGCATAATATTCAGAGACAGGCCCGCCACAAATGCCAAAGCCAGGGCAAAGGGGATTGAATAACCCGGCTCTTTAATTGTCTTAGGTTTATCAATGCCTGTTTCAGTGCTGCTTATGTTTTTCCAGGAGCTACGCTGAGACCAATCAATCTTCGTCTTTAGAGTTTTCTCGAACGGCGGCAGGCATATCTTGCTCGTACAAGCGATACCGGAAATTTTGACCTCAACATTGCCCTTATCAGTCAGGGTAGTATCTGTTGGTGCACTTACTTCTGTGATTGGCACAAAGACAGTGAAATGACCTTTGTAAACCTCGATTTTGTTGTTCAGCGGGTCTGTGAAGAGATGCCATTTCGGGAAGATAACTTCGCTGAAGGTAAAATCATCGGATTCGGCCTGGACCTTCAACTCGAGTCCGGGGGCAGGCGCGGTTTCGGCCTTTGCATAATAGTGAAGGTCATCGGTCCCTTCGAATATGACCGCTATGCCGGTTTTTGAGTCCATGCGAGCAGGTTCGAGGCGTGCAGACGAAAACTCCTTTTCGGATCTTACCAGCTCAATACTTGTGGTAACATCGGAGTTGATTATTGAACCTGGCTCGATTGAGTTTTGGCCTGAGGCGCAACAGGTAGCCGTAAAAACACACGCCATCCACCATAGTCCTGTAAGAAGTTTATATTTAGATATTGCAGCAGTTCTTTTCCGCATACAAAGCTCATGGGTAATTAGTTCCTGTTGTGGAAAATAAAAACCGACGATGTCACATCTGCACCTGCTTTCGCAAGTGTAAACTCGTCCCTGCGGAAGCGGGAAGCAGGGGTCCAGAGCGAAAAATCTGGATTCCCGCTTCCGCGGGAATGACAAATACTGTTTCCGCAACAGACACTAATTGGAATAGAGATAATATTAGTCAGCCGACTGGTCTTGTTGTTGTTTTTGTTCGGGTTTTGGCTGTTTGTTCTTATTGTTCCTGGCTTGCTCGGCGGCTAACAAATCGGAAACTGTTGGTTTGTCCAACCGGCCACCATCCAGAATCAATTTCACATCGTCAGCGTCGAGGGTTTCGTATTTCAGCAGGGCCTTTGCTATTTGCTCGAGGTTGTCTTTGTTTGCTTCTATTAATTCTTTTGCTTTTTCATAGGCCTCGCTGGTAATCTTTTTTACCTCGGTATCAATTATTTCGGCTGTTTTCTCGGAGTACTCTTTCTCGCCCGGCATGAGGTATATCTGGTCCCTAACCCCCATATCGGGCCCGTAACTTATGAGACCAAGCTCACTGCTCATACCCCAGGTCAAGACCATCTGTTTTGCGATATTGGTGGCTTGTTGAATGTCCGACTGTGCGCCGCTGGATATGTCATCACAGAACATTTCTTCAGCGATTCGGCCACCAAAGCACACCTGCAAAAGTGCCATACAATATCTTTTTGTAAATATTGTTCTGTCCTTTTCCGGCAGAGCAAAAGTGGCCCCTCCCATTGGCCCACGAGGGATGATACTTACCTTGTGGAGGGGGTCGGCATCTTTCAGGAGTGATTGCACGAGCGTATGGCCTGCTTCGTGATAAGCGGTGATTTCTTTTTCCTTTTTGTCGATGACCCTGCTCTTTTTTGCTCTTCCCCAGCGGACCTTGTCGCGGGCTTCTTCGAGGTCGGCCATTTCGACATTGTCTTTATTGGCCATTGTTGCCGCCAGGGCGGCTTCGTTGATAATTGCCGCCAGGTCGGCTCCGCTGAACATAGGGGTCCCGCGTGCGAGTCTTTCCAGACTGATATCCTGTCCCCATTTCACTTTTTTGGCGTGAACTTTCAGGATATCAACTCGGCCTTTTAAGTCCGGCAGCGGAATAAAGATTTGCCTGTCGAATCTTCCGGGTCGGGTCAGGGCGTGGTCTAAGATGTCTTGGCGGTTTGTCGCAGCAATCACAATGACCTGGTCGTTCGTATCAAAGCCGTCCATCTCAACGAGTATTGCATTTAGTGTTTGTTCGCGTTCGTCGTGTCCGCCGCCGACGTAGCCTGCCCCGCGTTTTCGTCCAATTGCGTCAACCTCGTCGAGGAAGATGATGCAGGGGGAATTTTCTTTTGCCTGCTTGAACAGGTCGCGTACTCTTGAGGCCCCGACGCCAACGAACATCTCTACGAAATCGCTTCCGGATATACTGAAGAACGGCACATCGGCCTGACCTGCTATGGCTTTTGCAAGTAATGTTTTTCCGCAGCCCGGCGGGCCTACAAGCAAAACTCCGCGCGGGATACGGCCGCCCAGGCGTTGGAATTTTTTCGGATTTTTCAAAAACGCGATTATCTCGGCTACTTCTTCTTTTGCTTCCTCTACACCGGCCACGTCCTCAAAGGTTACTTTGGCGCGGTCTTTTCCCTGCAGCCGATGTTTGCTTCGACCAAAAGACATGAGCATACCGCCTGCTCCGCTGCGAAGGTTGCGGGCAAACAGAAAGTAGAAAAGACCCACTAAAATAATTATTGGCAGGAACATGCTTATCAAATTAAAAATCCAGGTATTAGGCTTGGCAATGTCATTCTTTACGTTGTTTTCCTCCAATAAGCTCTCAAGGCGCTTGCCATGTACATCCGGGATATAATAAACCACAAAAGAACCCTTAGCTTTGCCTTGACGACTGGCAAGGCCCGCTTCATTGAATTTGCCTATTATCTCCATATCCTTTATGGTAACACTATCGATGTGCTTGTTCTCAACTTCATAGATAAATTCATCCCATCTAATTTCATCAACCCTCTGCCACTGGTTTAGCATCATTATCATTGTGAATATCGCGATTGCGATTATAAGGTAGCTAAACGGTCCTCGCTTATAACGAGGCAGGGGCGGTTTTTTGCCCGGTCTGTTTTGTGGCCCGCGACGAGTTGGCGGATTGGGCTTTTTGTCTTGGTTGTTGCTCATAATTCTTACTTACTATCCCCGTTTTCACGGGCTGGAAGCCCGTGCCACGTCAGGAAACTGTTGATTTAGTTGTCTGGCTAAACACATATCCTGCAAAAGCAGGGGTCCAGAGCGAAAAAGCTGGATTCCCGCTTCCGCGGGAATGACAATTACTGCTTCCAAAGCAGGAACTATTTAATGATTCGACTCTTAATTCTACCATTTTCTTTCCATTAGTTCTACGATTTTCCTGGCCAGATTGTTTGCCGCCAGACTCGAGGCGTATGTAAAATCCTGCTGTTGGTATTCAGAATAGCTTGCTGAGGCGCTGACCGATTGGTTATCAATGAGCAGCTCTCCTGTCTTTAGATTTTTCCAGTTTACGAGTGCTTTGAGCTCAACTTCTTTTTCGAGAACCCGGCCTGTTTCACGTTCGGTGCTGAGTGCTGATTCGGCGATTGATACTATTTGGCCGCTTATTACGGTGTCGGCACGGTCCCGGCTGGAGACTATCTTATAGGGAGTCTCCACCTCAATGCGCTTGGACAGGGCGTCGGAAAGCTCGTATTCTGTTCCTCGCCGAAAGGTCTGGTTGTCAAACATTTCGAGGCAGACGCTGTCCACGTCTTGCGGAAACAGTGATTCGTTGGAATAGCCGCTCAGTTCGGTGCATCCACATAGACCTAAACACGCAGCAGCAATTAGAATGGGAAAAAATACAAAGATTGAATAAATCCGAATCTCGAATATCGAAATCCTCCGCAGGACATCTTGCGGTGGAAACAAATTCAAAATTCCAAACGTTTTAGTCATTTTGACATTTGGATTTTGATATTGTTTCGTGCTTCGAATTTCGTGCTTCGTGCTTTTCATAGTTTCGTATTTTGTCCTCAATAGCTATTTCTTACTTTTTATTTTTTGTCTCTTTGTCGCCCAAATTCATAGAAAGCATTTCCTTTGCCATTTCTGCCGCTTTAGTGCCCGGCCAATCGCTTATTACCATGTCAAAATAAAGATTGGCGGCCTGGCTCTTGTCGGTTCTTTGGTAGTATTGGCCTATAGTAAATTGTTTGTAAGCTAATTGCTCGTCTATCTCGTTTAGTATTTCATCAACATCTATTTCTTCGGCATTTTTGGGATATAATAATTTGAATTTTTCGTAGCAGCTTTTTGCGGTGTTCAGGTTCGAGGCGTCGTAAAAAGGTCTTTTATGCTCAGGATGATTATTGTAGGCGGCGTGTGAGCATCGAGCCATACCAAGCAGCGTATCGGCGCCGGTTTTTCCTGTTTGCCATTGCAAAGATATTTCCCACCATTTGAGGTATGCTTCGTTGAACAGTTCCCTTTTTTCGTAATGTTCGGCGACTGCTACGGCAGCCTTTAATCCGGTCGGGTTGTCGAGGCCTGCCCGGTCAGTAATCTTTTCCATAATTTTGACACCCTCGGCGTATCCTTTCATCTTGATGACACGAAGCACCTGCTTTTTTCGACCGCCTAAATAAGCGGTTGCTATTGCATACTGCCTGTCCAAAGCCGTCTGGCGAGATTCGCTCTCGGGCTGTTCTGTGAGCAGCTTGTCGTAGGCCCTGATTGCCCTTGTGAAGTCTCCGGTTTCTTCATATTTTTGAGCGACAGTTACGGCGGCCTCGGCGCCAATTGGCGTGTTACCTGCGCGGTCTCTAACCCTTTCCATAATTTTGAGGCCTTCGGAGAATGCTTCGACTTCAAAAATGCCGAGGACTGTTTTTTTCTGGCCGCCTAAAAAAGCCTTCGCTATTGCAAACTCTCTGTCTATGGCCGCATCACGGAGCTTACTTTCCGGGTATGTAGTGAGCAGCTTGTCGTAGGTGTCGGCTGCTTTGATGAAGTCGCCTTTGCAAAAGAGCATTTCAGCCTTGATAAAGGCGTCCAAATCAGGCCCTGCAATTTTGGGAAAGTCTTTTTTTAGTTTATCGAATGCCTCACGAGCAGCCTTGGTTTGGCCGGTGTTGACGAGCTTCTTCGTTTCGGCTACCGATAGGAGGAATTTATCCTCACCTTCAGCGGAGACAGCCTCCCAATCCTGTCCTTTTTCAAGGCGCCAGATATCGGCTGAGACCGTTGATAAAGCCGGCAGCACGGCCGCTATTGCCAACGCTATAAATCGTGTCCTATATTTTGGCATATCTCAAACCCATTACTGCTCTCGTAGTTCGATAGTTTCGCCACAGACCAGTATTATACCTGTTCCTGAAATCATTGCAAACCTACACTTCAAAATATAATATCTTGCAATTTTCCACAAAAATTGCAAGAAAACTTGTTTTTTGTTTCTTTGGGGGTTATAAAACGAAAAACTAATCAACCGTATTTTTATGAAGCTAATGGAGGTGTAACATGGCAAGGGATTTAGTGGTAATGCTGGTGGCAATTACAGTGGTCCTGAGTGTGGCATTTATTGTCGGCTGTCAGTACGATGAACAGTGCGGTTTCAGGCTTGGCCTGGGAGAGGTTCGCTGCATAACGGTCGAGGATTATGTTGACAAGATGAAGGCCGGCTGGGTCGGACAGATGGCCGGCGTGGGCTGGGGCGGGCCCACCGAGTTCAATTTTAAGGGTGAAATAATACCCGAAGACAAGATGCCGCAGTGGAAGCCCGAACTGATTAACCAGTTCCGGCAGGATGATATTTACGTTGAGATGACTTTTCTGCGGACGCTTGAGTTATACGGTTTTGACTGTTCTATCCGCCAGGCGGGGATTGATTTTGCCAACAGCGGCTACCGGCTCTGGCATGCCAACAGGAATGGTCGTGATAATTTGCGGAAAGGCATTGCGCCGCCCGACTCGGGGCATCCGGAGTTTAATAGACACGCAGATGATATAGATTATCAGATTGAGGCGGACTACGCAGGCCTGATTGCGCCGGGATTGCCGAACGTGGCTATCAAGCTGGGCGAAAAATTTGGTCGGCTGATGAACTACGGGGACGGTCTCTATGGAGGCCAGTTTGTCGGTGGGATGTATGCGGAGGCCTTTTTTAAGGATGATATGATAAAGATAGTCGAGGCGGGTCTAAAATGTATTCCAAAAGACAGTCAATATGCCGAATGTATCCGGGATGTGCTGGCGTGGTACAGGCAAAATCCAGACGATTGGGAAAAGACCTGGCAGCTTATTGGAGAGAAGTATCAGGACAATCCCGACTACCGGCGTTTTTCCTGCGATAAGGGTGATTTTAATATCGACGCGAAGATTAACGGGGCTTATATCGTGATGGGGCTGCTGTACGGCAAAGGAGACCCTGACCAGACGATAATTATATCGACGCGTTGCGGTCAAGACTCCGACTGCAATCCATCGAATGCAGGCGGGATTCTATTTACCACTATCGGCTTTGAGAATCTGCCGGACAAGTTCAAATCAGCCTTGAATCCGGAAGGCAAGTTCAGCCATACGCCATACAATTTCCCGACGTTAGTGGAGGTGAGCAAGAAGCTCGTTCGCCAGGCGGTCAAGCGAGCCGGCGGGCAGATGGGAAAGAACGCCGAGGGCAAGGAGGTTTTTATTATTCCGGTTCAAAAGCCCAAGCCCAGTAAGCTCGAGCAGTGCTGGGAAGCCGGGCCGATTGCAAATAGTAAATTCACAGAAGAAGAGATGGCGCAGATAAAAGTTCCGGAAGAATAGTGTCAATCTTGCTCGAGTGGTCTGTAACATAATAAATGTTTGGTGATGACTGACAGTTGTAATAAACCATCCCCAAACTCGTCCCGCTTTTCGGGACTCGCTTGAGGATACCACTCGTCAAAATAGATGTTAAAGAATAATGGGAGAATAGGGAAAGTGTCAAAGAAATTGAACCGCCGAGAGTTTGTCAAAAAATCTCTGCTTACCTCTGCTTTGGTTACAGGAGCTTTAAGTTTTGAAGAGAAGGATTTATTGGCGCAAATGAAGAAGCGGAGTAAACCACCGGCAGATTCTGATGAGAGTTGGGGGCAGACGCGTGTTGCAGGCCAATCACAAGTCACTCATACGGGAGTGATCGAAGTTGATTGCTCTCGACACATCGGCAAGCTGCGTCATATGCTCGGGGTCAACAACGGGCCGATGGGTATGTCCGGCAGAGACTTCACGAAGGCTTACAAAGAGATGGGCGTGGATTTCATCCGGACACACGATTTCTATGGTCCGACGGATCTTCACGAAATCTTCCCCGATTGGCAGGCCGATCCAGCCGATCCGAAGAGTTATCACTTCGAGTCTTCTGACAGTAAGATAAAAGCAATCGTGATGAGTGGATTTAAGGTATTATTTAGGCTGGGCGAGAGCTGGGAAAGACCACCGGTGAAATACAATGTGCCGCCGCCAGATTTAGAAAAGTGCGCCGAAGTCTGCCGAAGGATAGTCATGCACTACAACGAAGGTTGGGCGTACGGATTCCATTTCGGTATCGAGTACTGGGAAATATGGAACGAGCCGAACGATGGCGGGTTCTGGACGGGGAAGCACCGGCAGTTCTACAATTTATACGAACTAGTGGCAAAGAAGCTGAAAAAGCACGATCCGACACTCAAGGTCGGGGGTCCAGCTATCGCCGAGCCAGATCCGGCTTATCTTGAGAATTTTCTAAAGTACCTAAAAGAACACAACGTGCCATTAGATTTCTATTCCTGGCATTCGTACTCATCAGATGTTAAGCGATTCCACCAAATAGATGAGGTGGTACGACAGGCTTTGAATGCGGCGGGATTCGGCGAAGCCGAAAGCATTTGTGACGAGTGGAATTGGACCCTTCGTCAGGAGAGGCATCACGGTCCGGGTAATGGGGCTTTCACTGCAGCTGCACTGATTGCATTTCAAGACACCACCGTCTCGGTGCAGACGAGATTCCGTGGCCATGACCATCCCTGGGGTGGGATGTTTCTTCAGGATGGCAGAATGGACAAACCAGCTTATGCCTATAAAGCGATGCATATGATGCTCGAAACGCCTTACAGAGTAGAAATGGCGCCTTCTTACGGGGAACATGTCACTGCACTCGCAGGACTATCGGCCGATAGGAGGAAGCTCTCGCTCTTGCTTGCAGACTATTCAAACCGGAAAAGGACCCTCTCTATAGAAATAAGAGACCTTGTTAGGAAATCGCAGAAGGGAATGCTGACTGCCTGGGTGCTTGATGCGCAGCATGACCTCGAGAAAACCGAAAGCCGCACTATTTTTCTGAAGCCGACTCTTGCTATAGAGCAAGAGTTGCATTGCCCTGCTGTCCACCTACTTCGATTTGAGGTCAAGTGCAAGCCACAGTAGAATCCAGCCAAAATGAACAGTCGCGGCGAATTCGGGAAGGATGTTGCTCCGCCGCCTTGCTGCTCGATGCCACAAAGAGATGGCCGAACTACTTATAAACAAAGGAGCCGATGTCAACGCCAAAGAAAACCAGGGACGAACTCCTGTGTCTTTGGCTAAGGAAAAAGGCCACAAAGAAATCGCTGAACTTTTGCGAAAGCATGGGATTGAGGAATGATAAAATTATAATGGTATTAATGACGAATGAATGCTATAATGGTTTTAATTGAATAAATATTTAGGAGCATAGAAAAATGTCAAAGAATATGAATCGTCGAGAGTTTGTTAAGAAGTCTCTGGTTGCCTCGGCCGGGATTACAGGAGCCTTGAGTTTTGAAGAAAAAACTTTATTAGCGCAGATGAAGCAGCCGGCTAAGCAGTCTGCGGATTCGGTCAAAGCTCTGCCGATGGGCAAGATTGGTAATCTTAAGATTAGCAGGATAATCTGCGGTGGAAATCTCATCAACGGCTATGCCCACAGCAGAGATTTGATTTACGTATCTGAATTGTTAAGACGTTATTTTACAGATGAAAAAGTCATTGACACCTGGCAGATATCCGAGGAAAACGGGATAAATACTGCTATCGCAAATGTAGGAAGAGGTGGTAAGGAAAATACTATTAGAATTCTTAATAAATATCGCGGAGAAGAAGGCGGGCGCATTCAGTGGCTCGCCCAATGCGATGTGTACGAAGATGACCTATTGGGTGTTATAAAGCTGGCTATCGATAACGGGGCCGTCGGCGCTTTCGTACAGGGTGGTTGTGGAGATAGCTTTGTCGAGAATGGTCGCGTTGACCTCTTGGGAAAGGCCATCGATTTTATCAAGCAAAACGGATTGATTGCCGGTTGTGCGGCCCATTCCATTCAGGTCCCAATGGCTCTGGAGAAGGCTGGGGTGCCGGCGGATTTCTACATGAAAACCCTCCATAGCAGCGACTATTGGTCGGCTACCCCTAATGAGTGCAAACCTCCCTTTGGCTTACCTGCGCACGATAATATGTGGTCCGTCACACCGGAGCAGACTATCGAATTTATGAAGCAAGTGAACAGGCCTTGGATCGCTTATAAGGTTTTGGCGGCAGGGGCTATCCATCCGAGAGATGGTTTCAAATATGCTTTTGAAAATGGTGCTGATTTTCTCTGCGTTGGGATGTTTGATTTTCAGGTTATCGAAGATGTGATCATCGCAAAAGATGCGTTATCAAGTAAAATGAACAGAAGTCGTCCCTGGAGGGCGTAATATTTAAACACAATTAGCAGTGATCGATAATATGATAAGTGTGTGGTCGTTGGAAGGGCGGTTTGCGAATTGCTTCTACTCAGCCATCCCCAAGCTCGTCCCGCATCTGCGGGACTCGCTTGAGGCTGCCACCCGTTGGGATTCGCTTGAGGTTGCCACACATAGAAGTACCTGGAGGATAGAGTAAATGCCAAAAGAGCTGAATCGCCGAGAGTTTGTCAAAAAATCTCTACTTGCTTCTGCTGCTGTGACATCGGCTTTGAGTCTTGAAGAGAAGGCTTTATTAGCGCAAATGAATAAACAGAGTAAGCCATCGGCTGATTCTGTTAAGGGTTTGCCGACGGGCAGGATTGGAAAGGTTAAGATTAGCAGGTTAATCTGCGGTGGAAATCTAATCGGCGGATATGCGCACAGCAGAGATTTGATTTATGTGTCTTCTTTACTGACACACTACTTCACAGATGATAAGATTATTGAGACTCTCCAGATATGCGAGGAAAACGGGATAAATACAATTATTACAAACACGGGCTCAGCCGGCCTTCTCAAGAAATACCGGGACGAAAGGGGCGGTGAGATTCAGTGGCTAGCGCAGTGCAATGCCGAGACGAAGGACCTTACCGGTGATGTGAAAATGGCAATTGATAATGGAGCGGTTGGGGCTTTTTTAATAGGTAATATTGGCGACAATTGGGCCAGGAACGGACGGGCCGACCTTATCGGGAAAGTTGTTGAATTTATCAAAAAAAATGGAGTCATCGCCGGTGTCGGTGGACATAACCTCCGGACGCCTATGGCGTGCGAAAAAGCCGGTATCAAAGCCGACTTCTATATGAAAACCCACCACAGTACGAATTACTGGTCCACGCGAAAGCCTGACCAGAATCTTGACGTAATCGACAACTACAATGTGGACAATTACTGGGACAAGGAGCCTGAAAAAACTGCTGAGTTTATGAAGACGGTGAAAAAGCCGTGGATTGCTTATAAGGTCTTGGCGGCTGGGGCTATTCATCCCAGAGATGGTTTCAAATATGCTTTTGAAAATGGTGCTGATTTTCTCTGCGTGGGAATGTTCGATTTTCAAATCATCGAAGATGTGCTTGTCGCGAAGGAAATATTGTCGGGCGAGATGAACAGACAGCGCCCCTGGCGAGCCTGATTAGTATTGGTTTTAATCAAACATTTTTTGTTAGGGGATAAATTATGTCAGGGAAATTAAATCGTCGCAGTTTCATAAAAAAGTCGGTTGCGGTATCGGCCGGGACAACATTGGGACTGGATTTTTGTGAGAATCAAGGAAATGCTACGGCGGCGGAAAGAAAAGACAATGAGAATTCGGGCGCTTCCGGCGGCGGTATGCCGGTGGGCAGGATAGGCAAACTGAAGATAAGCCGATTAATTTCCGGGGGGAATCTTATTAGCGGCTGGGCGCATGCGAGAGACTTGATATATGTGCACGACCTTATGAGATATTACAACACAGACGAAAAGGTTATGGACACTCTGGAGCTGCTTGAGGAGCATGGTGTTAATACGATTATTGCGGACCCGAGTGAGAGGCCATACAGGATTTTTCCGAAATACTGGAACGAAAGGGGGGGTAAGATTCAATGGATTGCCGAGGGACATCCGGTCGTGAAAGATATTAAAACGGACATAAAAACGTCTCTTGATTACGGAGCTTCGGCAATTTATATTCAGGGTGTCATTGGGGACAGGTGGCTGCGAAGCGGTCATATCGACCTGTTAGGGGAGTGTGTTGACTTTATTAAATCCAAAGGTGTGCCCGGAGGAATTGGTGCTCATCTGCTGGAAGTGATTGTGGAATCGGAGAAGCGCGGATATAACGCTGATTTTTATGTGAAGACTTTGCATCACAGCAACTACTGGTCGGCTCGCAGGCCGGGGCAGAATTCGGATGTATGCGATAATCGTGCGGACAATTACTGGTCGATGACGCCTGAAAAGACCATAGAATTCATGAAAAAAGTTTACAAACCCTGGATAGCCTTTAAGGTTCTGGCAGCGGGTGCTATTGAACCCAATTCCGGTTTCAGGTACTCCTTTGAAAACGGGGCTGATTTTATTTGCGTGGGGATGTTCGATTTTCAGGTTATAGAAGATGTGCTTATTGCGAAGGATGTGCTCAAAGGTATTAAGGACAGACAGAGACCCTGGAGGGCATAATACATTGCATTATTCAGTGCATTATTCAGTCATACTCTTGGCACACGGCAATTGACATATATGTTTTGTTAGTTTAACATTGTCTCTGTAAATCTTGATAAGAAGCGAGGTGCAACGATGTGTATTCAAAACAAAGAAATGTCTAAGAGGACACTGCTGAGGTCGGGGATGCTCGTTTGTTTATTTCTCGCAGGGTGCGGAGACAGATACTACTATCTGGGGCGTACCCACATGAAGAAAGGTTTGTATGACCGGGCCATCTCGGACTTCAATAGGGCCCTTGAGATAGACCCAGAGCATTCTATGGCCTACAACAATCGGGGGAATGCCTACAGCGCCAAAGGCCTTTATGACCTGGCCATCGAGGACTTTAATAAAGCCCTTGAGATAAATCCAAGTTACGCTGATGCCTACAGCAATCGGGGGTATGTTTACAACGCCAAAGGTCTTTTTGACCTTGCTATCTCGGACTTCAACAAAGCCCTTGAAATAGACCCAAGGTACGCTGCGGCCTATAACAATCGGGGGTATGCCTACAATGCAAAAGGCCTTTTTGACCGGGCCATCTCAGATTTTAATAAGGCACTTGAAATATATCCAAGATATGCTACGGCCTACAACAATCGTGGGTATGCCTATAGTGCAAAAGGCCTTTATGACCTGGCCATCTCGGACTTCAACAAAGCCCTTGAGATAAATCCAAGGTATGCTGATGCCTACAACAATCGGGGGCATGCCTACTACAATAAGCAAGAATACGACAAAGCCTGGGAGGATGTGCACAAGACACAGGATCTGGATTTTCAGGTTCATCCAGAATATCTCAATGACCTTCGTGAAGCTTCAGGAAGAGAAGAGGGCGGTTCGCGAACCACACCTGCTCAGTCATTCAATTAGATGTTAGAGGAAACGAGTTTCTCCTCGAAGCGGGGATTTTCAGTAGTCTTTAAAGTTCCTCATCCATTGAGGCCAGTCAGATGACTGGACGAGGCCGGCTTGCGTCCAGGGGCCGGCCGTATTATATTTCCTGTGCCACTTGAGCGTCCACAACTCCTTAAGTCCTACCTTTCTGGCAGAGTAATCCATGAAAGAACAGCCCACAAAGCCCACGTGTCGGTTAATACAGCATCGGCTTATCTCATTGTTGGACCAGGCCGCAAATTCGTTCTCAGCAGGAGATTCCGTTTCTAACGGCCACAGGTCAAAACGGAGCGCATCCATAAACAGTGGTATATAGCCTGCGCCAGCCACGTTAGGCGTCCTCCAGCCCTCACTAGCGGGCATGCCTCCGTAAAATGCAGAATCGGTAGGTATAGTAAGAACGTAGCCATTGATGCTGTAGCTTCCGGCCACACCGCTTGGAGGCGCATCGCGCCCTCCGTGGTTCCCCCGGAAGATACCCCAGGCGTTAAAGACATTTAACGTAGGTGCCTGATTACCATTTTCGTCAATTATCGGTTTTTTTGCCGTCGGACAAAACCAGGTTTTATTCATCTTCCAATCTAAAAGCTTACGTTCTAACTGCCACGGCCACCAATAACCTGTAGAATCATATCCAGACCAGAATTTACCATCGTTGTCCTCGGTGTACATTGCACTGACAAAGTTCCACTGTCTGAGGTTCGCCAGACAACCTGTAGTTCTTGCCTGTTCCTTTACGCGTGCCAATGCCGGCATCAGTATTGCCATCAATAATGCGATAATAGCAATTACTACCAGAAGCTCTATTAATGTAAACCCCGTTAGAAGTGCCGCCCGAAACTTTGGCACTTTCTGAATTCGACTTATTTGGGTTCCCGCAAGGCGGGGTCCCTCTAATGGGGTAAATGCTTTTCGTTTATCCATAATGTTGCGCCTTTGCTGTGTGATTGTTTTTAATAATCTTTAAATCCTTTCATCCAATCCGGCCAGTCGGATGGCTGGACGAGGCCGCATTGTGTCCAGGGGCCGGTGGTGTCGTACTCTCGATGCCACTTCAAGGTCCACAGCTCCTTGAGTCCGACCTTTCTGGAAGAGAAGTCCACAAAAACGCTATTCACAAACCCGTTGTGCCGGTTGATGCAGAGCATTTTCATAGCGTTTGTAGTCCAGTCGTCTCTCTGGCCTTCAAATAACGGAGGCTCGTCAGTGTGGTGAGGCCGGGTGTCCCACCACAGGTCGTCCAGGAACAGCGGTATATTATTTGTACCTTTAACGTCGCGGCTCCTCCAGTAGTGTTCAGCGGGCTTGCCGCCCTCCTGGCCCGGCGGTGGATTAGTAACCCATATATTAATTCCGTAGCTGCCGAACTCATCGTAAAAGTTCGTCCAGGCTGCAAACGGCACCTGCCAGCCCTGGTCGTAAGGTTTCGTGGCTGTCGGGCAGCAGCATAGCTCCTGGTTGTGGATGTAGTACGGCCGAAGCACAGCCATCCAGCTGGCCTGCGTGTCCGGGCCGATGTTCCAACCTCTATGGAAATAGCCTTCGTTTTCGTTTGTGTACATCGAAAAGTAAAGGCCCCATTGCTTGAGGTTTGACTGACAGGCGACCGCCTTTGCTTGTCTCTTAACCCGCTGCAGTGCGGGCATCAAGACTGCCATCAATAACACAATTATGGCAATGACCACCAAAAGCTCTATTAACGTAAAAGCGTTTTGTTTACGCATGATGCTTGTTCTTCTCTTTTGAAGAAGGTTTTTACAAACCAACAATTTTCTTTTAAATATAATGGGTCTCTCTGCTTTGCTTATCTGCAATAATTATAACACAATCAGTCGTGTTAATGCAAGCTAATCGGACGAGATTTTAGAGGTTTGCCTGAATTAGTATAATTCCATCCATAATTGCAAAAAGGTTGGGTGGGAATTTTGGTTTTCTTGACGGCGGAAGGCCAATATCTTATAGTTATAGGCTTTGGTGGTTAGTTATTGTATTTGGAGTTTGTAGTGATGGCTAAGAAAAGTCAATGTGAAAAGTGTACGGGACTGTGCTGCCGGTATTTTGCACTGCCGATTGATACGCCGGAAGATAAGGGAGACTACGATGACATAAGGTGGTTTCTGTGCCATAAAGATATAACGGTCTTCGTAGAGGACGGCGACTGGTATATTAACATAAACAACAAATGCAAACACCTGTCGGAAAAAGACAATCGGTGCAGGATTTACAATAAAAGGCCGAGAATCTGCAGAGGATACAGTCACGCGGACTGCGATTTTGTTGAGGGCGAATACGACTACGAGCTGCACTTTACCAACGATAAACAAATGGAAGAGTATATCAAAATAAAATTCGACAACAATGTAATCGAAAAGCAGAAGGCAAAGAAAAAGAATAAGAGAAAGAAATGAAGATACCGCCGGTAAAAGGGACAAGGGATTTTTATCCGCCGGAGATGGCCGTTAGAAACTGGATAATCGACGGCTGGAAGAAGGTGTCCGTCCGGAACGGCTTTGAAGAATATGATGGGCCGATATTCGAATATCTGAAGATGTTTCAGATAAAGAGCGGCGATGAGATTGTCGAGCAGCTTTTTTCACTGCAGGACAGAGGCGGTAGAGAGCTGGCCTTGAGGCCGGAGATTACGCCGACGCTGGCACGGATGGTAAACCAGCGGATTAATTCGCTTCCCAAACCTATAAAGTGGTTTTCGGTGCCGAGATTGTTTCGTGCCGAGCGCCCTCAGAAAGGCCGACTTCGCGAATTCTTCCAGTGGAATATCGACATAATTGGTGTCGAGAGTGGCATTGGAAAATGTCTGGCCGATGCCGAAGTAATATTTACCACATTGGACTATTTACGTCAGGTCGGACTTACGAGTACGGACATCAAAGTTAAAATATCAAACAGAGAATTACTAGCCGATTATCTGAGAAGCCTGGGTATTCCCGAAGACAAATTAGAGTCTATATATGTTGTGCTTGATAAAAAGAACAAGTTGCCCCCAGAAACCTTCGAACAAACGCTTGAAGAACATGTTCGAGATAAAAAGACAGTTAATAAGATAATAGATTTTATGACTATAGATTCAATGCCGCAACTTGAAGAATTAGTTCAAGTAAAAAGCGAATCAGGCGAATACAGTCCTTACCTCGACATAAAGATGGTTCTTGATAATTTGGATATGATGGGAGTAGGTGATTTCTGCGTATATGATCCGAGTATTGTACGCGGTCTGGCTTACTATACAGGTATAGTATTTGAAGTTCATGACGTTGCCGGTGAACTTCGAGCAATATGCGGCGGAGGCAGATACGATAATCTGCTTCGAGATTTCGGCGGACCTCCAATATCTGCTACCGGAATGGGAATGGGTGACCGTGTGTTCGAAATACTTCTTGAGGAGAAGGATCTTTTGGGTGAACGGGTACCGAAGAAACAACTTGATTATTTTGTGACTTGCATAGGCGCCTTTGGCAAGGAGGCATGGCAAATAGTAGAAAAACTAAGGTCGATGGAATATTCGGCCAATTTCAGTTATAAAATGGGAGGTCTTTCAAGGCAGTTGAAAGAGGCATCGGCTCAAAAAGCTAAGAAGTGTATCATCATCGGCTATGAGGAGCTCGAGCAGAATAAAATCACGGTCAAAGATATGGTGACTGGTGAGCAGGAGTTTATGGGCTATGATGAGTTTTGGTCTCGGTTGAAGGCTTGATTAAGGCTGTTGTTCTCAGGGATATGTAAAGTGTATAAAAGAATTGTTTGGAGGTCAGAAAATGGGAGCTTTTAAGTCGGCGCGTGTGGTTGTCTTACTATCGGTTTTGGCTTGTTTGTCTTCGCAGCTTGAGGCGGCGGCTTCGCGACGGCAAATTCTTGTATCACCGGAGGTTCATTCCGACGGCCGGGTGACGTTTAGGCTAAATGCGCCGAATGCACAGCGTGTGGGTGTGAACGTTCAGTTTGTACAGGGCCTGCGGCCTATGACCAGAAGCAAAACCGGGGTGTGGAGCGTAACTTTAGGCCCCGCTGAGCCGGAGATTTATGAGTACAATTTTGTTGTAGATGGTCTGGAGATAGTTGACCCTGCCAATTCGTGGCTGAAGGTTTGGCTAAGGAACTCAAAGAACCTGGTCGAGATACCCGGCAAAGAGCCGATGTACTTTCAAGAGCAGCAGGTCCCGCACGGGACAGTTCACTTACACAAGTACCAGTCGAAGTCACTCGGTGTGACTCGCGGGCTTTATGTATATACGCCGCCCGGCTACGAGACGAGCCAAAATGTTCGATACCCCGTTCTTTATCTGCTGCATGGGATGGGCGATACCGAGGATGCGTGGACTGTGGTTGGCCGGGCAAATCTAATAGTGGATAATTTGCTTGCCATGGACAAAGCCGGGCCGCTGGTTATTGTTATGCCGTACGGTCATACGCCGTCGGCGCCTCCTGATATGCGAAGTATTGGGAACTATGGAGCGTTTGAGAAGGACCTGATTGAGGACGTAATTCCTTTTGTCCAGGAACGCTATCACGTCAGCAGTAATCAAAAAGACCGGGCGATAGCTGGGCTTTCGATGGGCGGCGGACAGTCACTGACTATCGGGTTAGGTAATCTTGAGCTTTTCGGTTGGGTAGGTGCTTTTAGCTCGGCTGTGCCACGAGACCAACAGCTTGATGACTTGTTAGCCAAACTGAAGGCCAGCAACGAGAAGCTTAATCTGCTGTGGGTCGGGTGCGGCAGTAAGGATTTCCTTTTCGAGGCAAACCAGAAATTCATCAAGCGATTGAAGGCCGACAATATCAAGCACGTCGCCCACATCACGGACGGCGGACACGAATGGCGCCTTTGGCGGCAATACTTGAATGAACTCGTTCCGCTTTTATTCGTGGCCGACAAATAGAATTTTAAGCCGAAATGCCTTGATAAGCAACTCTGATGTTCCGGCCAGCAGGCGGCGATTAGCACAGTATTTCATAAATAGCTCGACTATGATAAAAATGGATATTGACTATTTTGACAGATTTCTCCACTCGCTTCGCTCGGTCGAAATGACAGTATAGTCGCAAGGCTTATGAAATGCAGTTCCAGGACTGGGCTGAGATGAAGGATTCTTTTGGAAATCAGTATGAGCGGGCCTTCGAAAATTGGTTGATTGACAATCGAATTCAATATATTGCGATAGATGAACAAAAGCGGGCGGCCTTTGCGCATTGCAAGGTCAAGAGCTTCGATTTTTTAGTATATCCGGCCAATGGACAAATAATAATTGCTGAGGTAAAGGGTAGGAAATTCAAGGGCACGAGCCTGGCCAAATTAGCGGGCTTTGAATGCTGGGTTACAGCCGAGGACATCGATGGCCTGGTAAAATGGCAGCAGGTTTTTGGTGCGGGTTATCAAGCTGTCTTAGTCTTTGTCTATAAGATAGAGAACATCGACGTTGATTTTGACGGCAGGGATGTCTTTAATTTTGACGCAGACAGATATATATTTTTTACCATAAAATTAAACGACTATCGTTCATTTATGAAACGCCGCAGTCCGAAATGGCAGACTGTGACGTTACCCGCCGATAAGTTTCGACATTGTGCCGTTCAGATTAGTGAACTTTTGCTTTAGTGATTTTGTAATGGGCGCAAAAAGGTCTTACTGATAAAATTCCCCTTCCGTGGAGGGCAGTTACCGTTCCCTTGCGGTCGCGGCTATGTTTTGTGAAAGCGCATATATTGTTTATGATCAATTTAACGGAAAAATTATCGGGGATAACTAATTTATGCTTAAAAACGTTTTGTATCTGGCAGTGGGAGTCCCGAAATGCGAATCATAGCAGGCTCAAAACGAGGGATGAAGTTGCTTAGCCCTAAGGCGCTGGTGTCCCGGCCTATTACGGACAGAGTTAAGGAGTCGCTTTTCAGCGTTCTTTATAAATATGGTCTGCCAGATGGGGCAATAGCAGCCGATTTATTCAGCGGAGTCGGCTCTCTGGGTCTTGAGGCGTTGAGCAGGGGGGCGGAGTTTGTTACTTTCGTTGAACGGGACCCGAGGATTATTTCGGTTTTAAATAAGAACATAGAAAAAGCCGGCTTTGTTAAAGAGTCAAAAGTTATAAGGGCCAACGCTTTTAAGATTGGAGCGCTGGTTGATTCCGGCCGGGAAAAATATGGCCTTGTCTTTGTTGACCCGCCCTATGCGGAGACAATGGATGTTCAGATTGGTTCGCCTTTGGGCGGTTTGCTGAATTTGTTGGGTGAGCAGGTGGACGAGGAAGGAATTGTCGTTGTAAGGACAAGCCAAAATGTATCTTTGTTAGAGCGATATGGAGGATTTAAAGTAATTGAGCGGCGTAGGTGGGGGACTATGGTTGTAAATATACTGTGGAAGACAAGCGAATGACAAATAAACAGGCAGCTATAAAAATAATAAGGCGATTGCGGCGAAACGGTTTTCAGGCGTTGTTGGCCGGGGGGTGTGTTCGCGATATGCTGCTGGGCAGACGCGCCAAGGACTATGATGTTGCAACGGATGCCCAGCCGAGGGACGTAATAAAATTGTTCAGACGAACGTTGAAGGTCGGAGCAAAATTCGGTGTAATCATTGTTTTAGTCGCAGACAGACAGGTGGAAGTTGCAACATTCAGAACTGAAGCCGACTATGCCGACGGTAGACACCCCGGTGCAGTAGAGTTTTCCAATGCTGCTGAGGATGCTGGCCGAAGAGACTTTACCATAAACGGGATGTTTTATGACCCATTGCAAAAAGAGGTGATAGATTATGTCGATGGCCAGGCCGACCTTAGAGCAAAGATAGTGCGAACTATCGGCAGGCCAGCCGAGCGATTTAGCGAAGATTATCTGCGAATGCTGCGGGCTGTGCGGTTTTCGACCCAGCTTGGTTTTGCGATTGAGCCCTCGACCTGGTCGGCAATTTGCAGGAACACGACAAACATAGCTCAAATAAGCGGCGAACGCATATCAATCGAATTGGAGGGAATACTCGTTAATCCCAACCGCTCTGCGGGGGCGTCGATGCTCTTTGACAGCGGATTGGCTGATGCGGTCTTTCCCGGATTGTCTTCCAAACATAGAAAAACGGCGATTGAGGTGTTGGGTCAACTGCGAAAGAAAGTTGATTTTGCGTTGGCGTTGGCCTGTTTTTTTGCCGGCTGCCAGACTGAATTTGCAATTGAGAAGTGCCGGGTTCTGAAACTGAGCAGAAGTCAGACCAAACATATCAAATTTTTATTGGCCAGCAGAGGCAAACTGCTCGATGAGCGGATGTCCTTAGCCGGTTTGAAGAAGATTCTTGCCGAGCCGTATTTTTGGGACCTGTATGAGCTGCAAAGGGCGATTCAAAAGGCCGAAGGCGGCGGCAGAGAAAGTACTACTCCGTTAGTAAACTTGCGCAAAAGGATAAAGGCATTAGGTGACGTTGAGCTACGGCCCAAACCGTTGCTAAACGGCCACGACTTAATTCGATTAGGTGCTGTGCCGGGACCCGGCCTGGGACAATTGGCAGAAGAGCTGTACATCGCCCAATTGGAGGGAAAATTGCAGAGGCCGCAAGAGGCCAGGGAGTGGGCACAAAAATGGTTACAAAAGCACAGAGTGATTGAAAAATAATGCTTAAAACTCCTCTAATCCTATAACAGTAATGCAGCCATTTACTCTTTTAATCAAGCCATCCGGTTCAGACTGCAATATTGATTGCAAATATTGTTTTTATAAGGACAGAGCGCCGGAGTTTGGACGGGGCAGGCAGCGAATGAGCGATGAAGTGCTCGCCAAGCTCGTCAAAGATTATATGCAGTTGGGCTTTGGGGTGGTCGGTTTTGCCTGGCAGGGTGGTGAGCCGACATTGATGGGAGTGGATTTTTTTAGAAGGGCGGTGGAATTACAAAAAAAGTACGGCAGCAACGGCCAAGAGGTAAGCAACACCCTACAAACCAACGGGGTCTTGCTTGATGATAACTGGTGCCGGTTCTTACAGGAAAATAAGTTTCTTCTTGGCATAAGCATCGATGGGCCGAAAGAATTTCACGATAAATATCGCGTTGACCATTCCGGGGCAGGTACTTTTGAGAAGGTAATGAGAGGTATCAAAAATTGTCAAAAACATCAAGTTGAATTTAGTGCCCTTGTTTTGCTGAATAATAAAAACGTGGAGCAACCGGAGAGGCTGTTTGATTTCTTGATTGAGAATGAGTTGACTTATTTACAATTTATTCCCTGTGTTGAGAGAGAGCCTGGGACTGGCAACATCGCGGATTTTTCAATTACGCCGAAGCAGTACGGTGATTTTTTGTGCAGGCTGTTTGACCTCTGGTACGAATACGGCCTGGAGAGGATGAACATTCGCGAGTTTGACTCCTTGATAACCTACTACGTTATGGGCAAGCACACTATTTGTACGTACAGTAAACAATGTGCAGGTTTCGTTGTTGTCGAGCACAGCGGCGATGCCTTTTGCTGTGAGTTTTTTGTCGAGCCGAAGTGGCGATTAGGCAATATTCTTGAGACGCCGTTAGAGAAGCTCGCCACCAGCAGTAAAAAGCGTGCCTTTGCCCGCCAGAAGCAAAATCTCTGTAACCGTTGTCTTCTCTGCAGCCACCTTGATATATGTCGCGGCGGGTGTATGAAAGACAGAGTACGATTGAACACTAAGAACAGAAGGGAGAGTTATTTCTGTGAGGCTTATAAGCAGTTTTTTGATTATACAATACCGAGGTTTATGCAGATAGCAGCGGCTATAGAAGATGGCTCTGCTGCCAGACACACCCGTTCGGCCGATAGAATCAGACTGCGAATCAAAAAGTAAATGCGAAAAAGTTGCGTTCATACAATGATTGAAAAATAATGGTGCTGCAGGCCGATTTATGATACATTTTTACGTCAGGGGGAAAGGATTTATTTGAATCTAATATTGAGGAGAAGCTTATGCTTAATAAAGACAACCTTATCAGATTCCTGACCATTCTATTGTTAATCTGCGGGATTGAGTTGAGCAGTACTGCGTTTGGGAACAGACTTTCCTCGAAGGAGAATATGGCTAAAGGTTTTTATGTCGGGGTTTGCACGCACTTTAGCCAGGACAAGGGCATAGTTGAGAGGAATATCGAGAGTATGATAAACGCCGGCATCGGTGCAATCCGTGATGAGGCGACCTGGTCGAGCCTTGAACGGGAAAAGGGCAGACTTGTTATGCCGGAGCGATATACTCACTATGTTCGTCGGGCCAGTGCAGCCGGATTAGATGTTATGCTCATACTTGACTATGCCAATCGCTTTTATGATGACGGCGACCGTCCCCGCTCGGCTGAGGCGATTGAAGGATTTTGTCATTACGCCGAGTTCGTAGTGCGCCATTTTGGTAAAGACGTTCATCTATATGAGATATGGAACGAATGGGATATAGGAATCGGCCTGCCGAGAAAATACGACGTGGGTGGTTCCCCCGAGGATTACATCAAGCTGCTAAAGGCTGTTTATCCGCGCATAAAGGCTGTTGAGCCGAAGGCAATTGTCATAGCCGGCGGCTGCACCAGCGGGGGAGTAAAAAAAGGCTGGTTTGAAAAGATTATCCAGCTTGGTGCCCTCGATTATTGTGATGCCGTATCAATTCACAGCTATAATTACGGCAGCAGATTCCCTGAGCGTTCCCCGGAGGCGTGTTCGGACTGGATGGATGATGTGCAGAAGATGCTGCGAAAATATAACAACGGTAAAGATGTCCCTTTCTATGTTACGGAGATGGGCTGGCCCACTCACATGGGCAAACGGGGCACTGAGCCGGAGCTGTCCGCTTCGTATCTGGCGCGGCTGTATCTTCTTGCTCGCACGTCACCATCTTTCCGAGGTCTTTGGTGGTATGATTTTCAGGACGATGGCTGGAGGCGGGAGTACAACGAAAATAATTTTGGGATTGTTCGACCTGATTTAACACCTAAGCCTGCATATTATGTCCTGGCCGATGTGTCCGGCCTAATAGCGCAAGGTGAATATATCGACCGCCTGAAAACAAAAGATGATAACCTTTGGGTCCTTCGATTCAGGCACAAACAGCGTGATTTCTGGGCCTTGTGGTCTTCGGATGACAAAGAGCATCAGGTTATTTTGCACACGAAATTTCCGCCAAAGCGTCTGATTATTCAAAAGCTTGGACACAGGCCTTACGAAAGTGGCTGGGGATTTCGTGACTGGGTCGGCAGAAAAGGCGAATTTGTTTCGGACAGGCTTTCAATTGTCATCTGTCCCCGACCTTTTTTGATTAGCGGTGATTTGGCAGGTGTCTCGGTGTTGGAAACAATCCCAAGGTCATTCGAAAGGGATTATGCATTTGAATAGAAATTAAGAGGTTTTGCAATGAATGAAGACTTAAATCGTCGGAATTTTCTGAAAGCTGTGGGTTTGAGGGCAGTAGCTTTGACGTTGCCGAGTCATCTATTTGCGCCGGGGCAGAGCTCTGTCGGTAATAAGAGACCTAACGTTCAATTTATTGCGGTTGATGACTTGCGTCCACAGCTTGGCTGCTACGGTCATAAGCAAATGCTCTCTCCCAACATAGACCGGCTGGGCGCCGATGGTGTTGTTTTTCTGCGTTCCTATTGTCAGGTCCCTGTTTGCGGTGCCTCACGTGCCAGTCTTATGACGGGCGTGCGGCCTACGGCGAATAGATTCCTCGGCTATGATACCTGGGCGGAAAAGGACCTGCCAGGTACGCTGAGCGTTGCGAAACACTTCAGGAACAACGGATACCATACTATCTCCAACGGCAAGATTTTCCACCATCGCACCGATTGTCTGGATGGCTGGAGCGAGGAGCCCTGGCGACCGAAAGGTGTCTGGACGAATTATTTGCTGGAGGAGAACATAAAGCTGGCTGAGCAAACGTCGGCCCACAAAGGCCCTGCTTTTGAGAATGCTGACGTCCCTGATAATGCCTACTTTGATGGGATGGTTGCGGACAAGGGGATTTCGGATTTGCAACGTCTGGAAAAAATGGACAAGCCTTTTTTTCTTGCGCTTGGTTTTTTAAAACCGCACCTGCCTTTCAATGCACCGAAGAGATACTGGGATTTATATAAACGAGAGGAAATTGATTTGGCGGACAATCCTTTCAGACCGAAAGGCGCTCCTGATGCAGCCTTGCATAACTGGGGCGAACTGCGGGCATATCACGGTATTCCCAAGAAGGGACCTCTATCGAATGAGATGGCCCGAACACTTATTCACGGTTATTATGCGTGTGTCAGTTACACCGATGCTCAAATAGGCAGGGTATTAGCTGAGCTTGACCGATTAGGTCTTAGAGATAACACGGTTGTGATACTCTGGGGTGACCATGGCTGGAATTTGGGTGAGCATGGTTTGTGGTGCAAACACTGCAACTTCGAGACGTCTTTGCATTCACCGTTAATTGTAAGAGCGCCGGGAATAAAAGCCGGCGGTAGAACTAATGCGCTGACCGAATATTTAGATATTTATCCGTCTCTTTGTGAATTGTGTAATTTGTCTCTGCCTGCTCATCTCGAAGGTAAAAGTTTTGTGCCGCTTTTGAAAAATCCGCACTTTCCCTGGAAAAAGGCGGTATTCAGCAGATACTTCCGTGGTGATTCGGTCAAGACGGACCGGTATCGCTATACGGAGTGGCGTGACAAAAAAGATAAAGTGTACGCACGAATGCTGTACGACCATTCTGTTGACTGGGTGGAGAATGTGAATATTTCCGAGAGGCCGGAGAATGAAGAGTTAGTCAAGAAAATGAGTAAGATGATTCGGGGACTGAGACAATAATGCAGCCGTTTACTCTTTTAATCAAGCCATCAGGTTCGGACTGCAACGTTGATTGCAAATATTGTTTTTACAAGCACCGGGCGCCTGAGGTCGGCCAGGGCAGACAGCGAATGAGCGATGAGGTGCTCGAGAGACTTGTTAAAGATTATATGCAGTTGCGTTTTTCATTGGCGGGTTTTGCCTGGCAGGGGGGTGAGCCGACACTGATGGGACTTGACTTCTATAAAAAGGCGGTTGAGCTGCAAAAGAAATACGGCATTACCGGCCAGGATGTGGGTAATTCGCTGCAAACCAACGCCATCCTGCTTGATGGCGAATGGTGCCGGTTCCTGCACGATAATAAGTTCCTTGTCGGCGTTAGTATCGACGGCCCTAAAGAAATGCACGACTACTATCGCCTCGACCATTCCGGCTCAGGGACATTCGATAAGGTGATGCGGGCAATTGGAAAGTGCAAAGAGTATAAGGTGGAATTTAACACTCTTACCCTTCTGAATGCCCGGAATGTGGAACATCCGGACGAGGTGTTTGATTTCTTGGTCGGTCTCGGGACGAAGTATTTGCAGTTTATTCCCTGTGTGGAGCTTGAGACTGCGACGAATAAAATTACTGATTTTTCAATCACGTCGAAGCAATATGGCGAATTTTTGTGCAGGATATTTGACCGGTGGTACGAGTATGGACCGCGAAAGCTGAGCATTCGTGATTTTGATTCGTTCCTGTCGTATTACGTTACGGGCAGGCATACGATTTGCACATTCGACAAGCAATGCAGTCAATACATTGTTATTGAACATACAGGTAATGCTTACTGTTGTGATTTTTTTGTTGAGCCGAGGTGGCAATTGGGTAATATTTTTGAAACGCCGATAGAAAAGCTGGCCGCCAGCAGCACAAAGCGAACCTTTGCCCGGGCCAAGCAGAATATTTGTAATAAATGTCTTGTCTGCAGACACCTGGCGGTCTGTCGGGGCGGGTGCATGAAAGATAGAATCCCTACAGTCCGTCATTCTGAGCGCAGCGAAGAATCTCTTTTTAGCTCTGATAAAAATGACTTTGGCAGGGAAAGCTATTTTTGTGAAGGTTACAAGCTTTTCTTCGATTATGCGATACCGAGGTTTATTCAGATAGCCGCTGAGATTAAAGTCGCCTCGACTGACCAAGCTCGCCGCTTTGCCTGACAGAATCAGAAAAAAAGTGACGTTATTATTGTCATATTTGAGATACTGCTATATTTTATTATGAATGAATCAATATTTGGAAGGACAAATTATGAAATCGATAAAGCGCAGAACATTTCTTGGCCGTTCGGTTGCAGCGACGGCGGGCCTTAGTCTTAGTTCTTTTTCATCTGCTGCCCAAACGTTAGCCGGAGAGAGTAGTATAAAATCGCACCGCCCCAACCCTATAGCCGTCTCGACGTATTCCTTCTGGCGGTTCAAAGAGGATTTGAAATTGCCTATTGAAACGTGCATTGATGAAGCTGCCGAGATGGGCTTCGATGGCGTTGAGATACTCCATATTCAAATGGAAAAGGAATCCAACGATTATCTCCAAAACCTCAAACGCCGTGCGCTTATCAACGGCATTGACCTGTGCGGCATGTCCACGCATCAGAGTTTCGTCTCGCCCGACAAAGCAAAAAGGCAGAAAAACATTAAACACACCATCAAATGTGTTGAGTTAGCCTACAAACTCGGCATCCCCATAATTCGCATTAACACCGGCAGATGGGGAACCACTAAAAGCTTCGACAAGCTGATGGAGAACCGCGGCATCGAGCCGCGCCTGCCCGGATATACCGATGATGACGGTTTCGGATGGGTCATCGAGAGCATCGAGAAATGCCTGCCGGCTGCTGAGAAATGTGGCGTAATCCTCGGATTAGAAAATCATTGGGGTCTGGCCCGAACACCGGAAGGTCTGATGAGAATCGTCAATGCGATTGACTCGCCCTGGTTGAAGGTCTTGCTGGATACCGGCAATTTCCTCGAAGACCCGTACGATAAGCTCGAGCAGTGCGCCTCGCAGACCGTATTTATGCAGGCCAAGACCTACTATGGCGGCGGTATCTGGTACGCACTCGATTTGGATTATCCCCGCATCGCCCGGATTATGCGCAAACACAACTTCCGGGGCTATGTGTCACTCGAATTTGAGGGAAACGAAGACTACAAAACTGCTATCCCCAAAAGTCTTGCCCTGCTGCGAAAGGCCTTTAGTTAAAGCCCGTCCAATGAAACTATCGGGACAAGCAGGGGACTTTGAATTGCGATGTTGAGATTGCCGCTGTTTTTTAAAAAGTCCTCACAACGACAATTTTGCTAATCACAAAGGGTCTTGCTATTTGTTCTGTCTCTTTTTTACCCACTGCTCGTGCAGATTTGTCAGGCGTTTGACGATATCGGGATTGGACTTAGCGAGGTTTTTGGTTTCGGTAGTATCCTCAGCCATATTGCTCAGGAAGGTCTCGGCTTTGGGGAGCTTGCGTCCTTTGTAATCCGTGGCCGGGCCGTTGTGGACAAGTTTCCAGTTGCCTTCGCGGACAGCCCAGTGTTTGCCTCTGCTTGTCTCCCAATGGAGGACTTTATGGGAAGAGGGGGCATCGGGTGATTCGATAACAGAGACAATGCTCTTGCCGTCAATTTTATGTTCGGGCGGTTTGAGGCCGCAATACTCTGCGATAGTGGGCATCCAGTCGATGCTGATTGCCATCTGGTTTCGGACGGCGTTTTGGGGGATATGCCCCGGCCAGGAGACGATGCACGGCACACGGATACCACCTTCCCAGAGTGTAAATTTATGGCCCCGGAAGTCACCGGCGCTACCGCCGCCGGAGAAAGTTCGCTCTTCCACGGAATGGCCGTGGTCGCTGAGGTAAATGATGAGGGTATTGTCTCGCAGACCTGATTCGTCCAGATGCTTTACTACCTGGCCTACCATTTCATCCATTGTGGAGATAAACGCCGCGTACATTCGGCGGGGGGCTTCGAGGTGCTGGTATTTTTTTCGCCACTTTTCCGTTCCCTGCAATGGGTAATGCGGCATATTAATAGCCCAGTAGAGGAAAAACGGTCGCTCCTTGTTCTCATTGATGAACTTTTTGCATTCATCGACCATAAGGTCGCCGAAGAACTCTCCATCGCGCCAGACTTCCTGCCCGTTGCGCCACAGGTCGTGACGGTTCGGGCCTGACCAGTAGAAAAAGTGAGAGTAATTATCGATACATCCGCCCATGTGTCCGAATGAAGAATCGTAGCCCTGTCCGTTGGGCATCGTCTCGGGTGTATATCCCAGGTGCCATTTGCCGACGTGGCCGGTGACATAGCCGGCGGACTTCATCATCTCTGCAATGGTTATCTGCTCGGTTGGCATACCGGCGTGGCCCGGCTGGGAGGAGACATTTCCGGACACCCCGGCTCCTTGGGGATAACGTCCGGTCATTAACGCCGCACGTGAAGGTGAGCAGACCGGTGCGCCGACATAGAATTGAGTAAATCTTGTCCCCTCTTTGGCCAATCTGTCCAGATTGGCTGTGTAAAGGTCTTTCGAGCCGTAGCAATTGACGTCTATCGTGCCCTGGTCGTCGGTGAAGATGAGTAAGATATTAGGCTTGCGTGCAACTCTGGATTGTCCGAATATGGCCTTCGGGATAATCAGCGAACCGGCGGTCATTCCCAATACTTTTAAGAAGTCTCTTCTGGTTTGTTTGTTCATATTTTTGCACCTCTTCTCAGTAGTCCTTGAAATTGCTCATCCATCCCGGCCAGTCGCCCGGCATGACTCCGCCGGCTTTGGTCCAATAGTTGTTTGTCTCGAAGTTGCGACTCCATTTCAACGTCCACAATTCCTTGAGCCCTATTCTACGGACAGAGAAATCCAGAAAGGCGCCGTTTGTCGCTGCGTTGTGCCGGTTAAGGCAGAAGCGTCTCATGTTATCACCTCTCCAATGGCCGGTACCACTCTCTGTGTGACCTTCATATTCCGGAGGGTAATCATAGTCAAGGGGGCCGGCCCCATACCATGAGCAATCCAGAAACAGCGGAATTTGGTTTGTGCATTGAACGTTGCGCGTCTTGAAGTAACCCTCTTGTGGCTGGTCCGTTTTCCTGTTATAGACCCAGCGGTTTAAACCGTAGCTGCCGTAGTCCTGCTGAGCTACGTAGTCGGCATCCAGAGATTCTGCGCCCCAGGTTCCAAACGTACCTGTGTGTCTGTCAGGATTCGAGGCCTCTGGGCAACATACGCTTAGCTTGCGGTCTCTGTGGTGTGCTTGCAGGACCCACCTCCATCTGCCGCTGCTGTCACCGTAAGCGAAATAGCCATCGTTTTCGTCCATATAAATCGAAAAGACAAGCGCCCATTGATGCAGATTTGTCTGGCAGGCGACTGATTTTGCCTGTTTTTTAACCCGATTTAAGGCCGGCATCAGTATCGCCATTAGTAACGCAATGATGGCGATTACCACGAGAAGCTCTATCAGTGTAAAGCCTTTTTGTTGGATTCCCGCAAAGCGGTGTCCCTCGGGCATAATAGTATTTTTTTCTCCACCCACTTTCTTTGCCTCGCTGGTGCCATACATTAAGCAAATTGAGGTATTATATCCGATATTGTGGTGCAAACCGCTCTGAAATGCAACTGTAAAGTGCTTAATTGGTAAATATCTCATCAAAATGAGCTACAGATTTTCCTTGACGGTAAGAGGGTAAATTTGATATAAATGAAATCGAATGAGTCTGTAGATTTTTGAACTATTCGTGAAAAAATGAGTATTTTCAATTGAATTGGCTTAGTGGGAAGGTTAATGTACAAGGTATAAAGTTGTAACCAAGACTTTGTAGTTAGCCTTTAAGATTTTTACATTTAAGATTGACAGCTAATATTTGGTTTTTAATGGAAGGAGGTAGTGGCAAGTCGAAAGAATTTTCCTGGGCAGGCACCGAATTTAGTGAAGGTGCGAATTTTTGGTTGTTTTATTGAAAACAACAAATGTTTTGGTGTGTGTCCAGAGCATAATTATTTAACTTTTTTTGCAAGGAGTACTATTATGTCTAAGAAGTTGTTTTATTTGGTTTCTTTTATTTTGGTACTGGCTCTGGCCGGTACAAATGCGGTCTCCGCTGCCATCGTGTCCGAATGGCAGGCAACCGACACTCAGGAAGACTACATCGCCTACGACACCCAAATTGACAATGGGACGGACGATGGCAGCAGCAGCGACCTCGAGATGCCGTGGGAAGACGAAGCCAACTTGAGTAACTATCAAGTAATATGCCTGCGTTTCGTGGATATCCAGATTCCAGAAGGCGCTGATATCACCAGCGCCAATGTGCAATTCACGGGTGATGACGAGAAATTGACCGGCGGGCCCGTGAATCTCATCATCAATGGTCTCTTGCAGCTCAATCCCGGCACGTTTGGTGGCAACGAGGACATTTATACCGTCAGAGATCCCAAGACGACCGCGGAGGTGAAGTGGAGCGATATACTGGAGTGGGGCAGCGGGTCGGCAACACCCGCATCGAGAACGCCGGATATCTCCAGTGTCATCCAGGAGATAATGGCCCAGGAGGGTTGGGCCAGCGGCAACGCCCTGGTCCTGTTCATCAGGGACGACGAAACCAACCCCTCCGCCGACAATCGAAGCGCTCTTTCTGATTCGCCGCTTCTGCAAATAGAATATACGGTTTCATATGCTATGGACCCGAACCCGTCTGATGGCGGTACAGGTGGGCCCGCACCGCTTTTGCAGTGGACGAAGGGATATACTGCCGTGTACCACGATGTGTACTTCGGCACGAATCCGGATTTGGGGGATGCCGACTATATGGAACGTATGCCCTTCGCGATGTACTGGTACATTCCTGGTTTAACTCCAGGTACTACTTACTACTGGCGGATCGATGAGGTCGAGGGTGACGGCACCACAACTCACACAGGTAATGTCTGGAGCTTTCTTGCTGCGCCATTCACCGCCTATAACCCCGACCCACCTAATGGTAGCAAAACTGCGGTCCCTGATGCACCCCTTCGCTGGGGTTCTGGTGCCACTGCGGCTACGCACGATGTGTACTTAGGCACCAGCCGAGCCGATGTCGCTGCCGGTACCGGCGGCACGTTCAAGGGCAACCAGATAGATCAAGCCTATGCTCCCGAAGGTCTTGAGAATGGCACCGCTTACTACTGGCGGATCGATGAGGTCGAGGCTGATGGTACAACCAAGTACCCAGGCGAGGTCTGGGGTTTTAAGATACTTGACGACCCTGCTTTTATCGGATGGTGGAAGTTTGACGAAGGTCAGGGCGACATCGCTTATGATTCGTCCGGCTTTGGCAATCATGGCTTAGTTGGTGGTAATCAGCTGTGGGTAGCGAACGGTGCCATAGGAGGCGCGCTGGAATTGGACGGGTCCGATGATTATGTCGGAATTGACAGTATAGCTCCAATGATGACAAGCAACAATTTTTCGTGCAGTGCATGGATCAAAACCGAGCAGATGGATGAGGGGACATTGTTTGGATCTAACACTGGTGGCGATCACGAGTTCCAGTTTGGTGTTCTGAATGGGAATCTGTGGGTGGATGATGGTACCGAAACAGAGTTCCCCCCTCGTATCGCCAACAACCAGTGGCATATGGTGACGTACGTCAGGGAAGGGCCCACCGGGTACGTATACGTCGATGGAGTTCTGCGAAAGACGCATGACGCCGGGAACAATCCGTCCTCGGAAACGCGGTGGTCAATAGGAAATGAGTGGGATCCTCCAAGTCCGAGCGATGAATTCGCAGGCGTGGTGGACGACGCCCGCTTCTGGATTAGGCCGCTCTCGGCGGAAGAGGTAGCCGAGCTTTTCAAAGGTGATGTTGACCTTGCCCACAGCCCGAAGCCGGCTAATGGCTCGACACCAGACATAAATCGCGCGATGCCGATTAGCTGGTTGCCTGGAGAAAACGCCGCTCAGCATGATGTGTACTTCGGCACTGACGAAGTACCTGTCGAAGGTACCGATGCATCCGATACGACCGGTATATATCGAGGCAGACAGGGTGCTACCAGTTACAATATCCCCGGAACTCTTGAGTGGGGCAGCGGACCTTACTACTGGCGAATCGACGAGTATAATACTGATGGCACTATCAGCAAAGGCAAAGTATGGAGCTTTTCAGTGGCCGATTATCTTATCGTGGATGATTTTGAGGATTACGATGTTGGCAACAATGAGATATGGTGGTCGTGGATTGATGGACTTGGCTATCCCGTGCATCCTACTTTACCGCCCCATCCCGGTAATGGAACCGGCTCGATGGTCGGCGACGAAACCACCTATTCTTATACTGAGGAGACTATTGTTCATAGCGGCTCTCAGGCGATGCCTATCTTCTACGACAACAACCAGCAGGCCAAGCTCAAGTATTCAGAGGTGGAGAAGACGTTGAGCTCCCGACGAGATTGGACTGAGCAAGGTGTTGGAGTGCTAACGATTTGGTTCCAAGGCGTTGCGTCTAACGCTGCTGAGCCTTTATATGTGGCTCTCAACGGCAATGCGGTAGTAACTCATGAAAATCCTGATGCAGCACAGGTAAGTACCTGGACTCAATGGAATATCGACCTGCAGGCATTTGCCGACCAGGGCGTGAACCTGGCCAACGTCAATACGATTGCTATTGGTCTGGGTAACAAGAAGAATCCGGTAGCCGGTGGTTCAGGCACGATTTACATCGATGATATTCGGCTGTATCGGCCGGCTCAATAACCAGAAGCACCGGAAGCCATAAGCGACAATTGAACATTTGCAGTGACAGACGATAGCCAAACGGATTAGCATCACTTGTACCTGCGGTTACGCAAGTGCAGGCAATTCGGGGCTTATATCGAATGATTCGGTATAGGCCCCTTTATTTTAGCGCAGCAGCCGGTCGTAATGGCTAAAAAAAGCCGAGAGAGTATGCAGTTGATGTTCCAGAAGGACGAGTTAGCCGTTTAATGGCCTGTGAGGCGGATAAGATACAAGAAACAATCTTTCTTTACAGACCAGTCAAAATATTTCCAAAAGTAGCATCATTATAAGAATTATGAAATATGTGGGCTAATTGGTGCTTATTCTTGCAAGTGAGGCGGTTTTTTATTGACAAGGAAGGTATTTACTTGTAGTATATAATAATTAAATGTGGTTTCTGTCTGCATTTTGTAGGCAAGAATCGCCCCAATAGAATTGTTTTGGAGGTAAGGGCCGGCAAATCTGGTTCTTTATCTGTATGTTTTTTGGGCTGCCGAGTCCGGTTTTGTGATAGAAAAGGGACCCCGCAAGGCGGGAATCCAGCAGAGAGTTTTTAGGAGAAATTTCGATGTTCAAAGGAAAAAGTGCCGCAGCAATTTTAGCAGTGACATTTATTGTAGTTAGCACCGGTTTTGCTCAAACATTGGAGGAGAACTGGAACGATTTCCTGCATTATACCAAGATTGGCCGATTCGATTTAGCCAAGGGATATGCACAGGCGGTTCTGGACGGCAATCCCGACCCTGTAAAATTGCTTGAGCTAAGTAAAGATAATCCTCAGGGTTATGCGATTTTGTTAAGAGTCAACGAAATCTCACCTGACCCTGAGCTTGCAGAGTTAGGCGGTAAAATCCTCGATATTATCGAGCAGGGCAGCTTCGTCCAGCGGGCCGACCCAAGGATTATCGTGACGGAGATAAGAAGGCTGAGCAGTACCGAACGAGGCTGGTTCACGGGTGTTAAACGGCTTCGCAACGCCGGTGAATACGCAATACCGTTTATGCTCGATGCGATGGCCGACGAAACCCGCGACGCAGAATTCCCGTATATTGTTCGGGCTCTTCCGCAGATTGGCAGAGATGCAATAAGGCCTCTTGTGGCCGCGTTGCAGAGTGAAAATGTTGCGCTCAAGGCTCAGATAATAACGGCATTGGGCAAGATTGGCTATCCGCAATCGCAGGCGTATCTAAAGTATCTCCTCGAGAATGACGATTCAGCCGAGCTTCGTGAGTTGGCCAAGGAAAGTCTTAGTCAAATTGACCCCGGCACTCTGAAAATTCCGGCCGCCCAGTTGTTCTTCGAGCTTGGCGAAAAGTATTATTATCATGCGCAATCGTTGACACCGGCTGAGGATGCTGATTTTGCCAATATTTGGTTCTTTGATTCCGACCGGCAGCGACTGGTTCGGGAAGAAGTGGCCAAGAGTTATTTTAACGAGCTGATGGCGATGCGTTGCTGCGAATGGGCGCTCAAGGCCGACGCGGGATTCGGACCGGCCATTGGCCTCTGGCTTGCTGCCTTTTTCAAAGCCGAGGCCGCTGGAGTTGAGCAGATGCCGCGATATTTTGATGACCGGCACGCCGATGCCCTTGTCTATGCCACTACTGCGGGGGTTGAATATCTCCATCAGGCCCTTGCACGGGCGGTCAAGGATAACAATGCTCACGTCGCGCTTGGTGCTATTGAGGCCTTGGGTACAACCGCCGGTGAAAAATCGTTGCTTTATCGCATTGGTCCGGCTCAGCCCTTGCTACAGGCCCTGAGTTTTGACAATATAAGGGTAAGATACAGTGCCGCGATAGCAGTAGCTGCGGCGGGGCCTAAGGAGCCATTTGCCGAGAGTAAGCTGGTCGTTGCGAACTTGGCGGAGGCTTTAGGACAGAATTCGCAGCCGGCCGCTGATGATACCGGGCTGTGGAACGAAGAGATAGCCGACAGCTATGCCCTGCGTGCGGCCGAGGTAATGCTCAAATTGGCTCAAACCAGAAATCCTGTGATTAATTTATCTGCTGCCCAGGAAACTCTTGTGCGGGCGGTAAATGACAAGCGTCCCGAAATTCAGATTTTGGCCGGTCAGATTTTGGCTCATCTCGACAGTCCCGGCGCCCAGCGGGCAATAGCCGGAATGGCTCTTAATAATAACAATGCTGTTGATGTGCGAATATCGGCGTTTGATTCTCTTGCTACTTCGGCAAAATTGAACGCCAATATGCTGGTTGAGCCGATGGTTGACAGCATTTACACACTCATCAGTTCGGACGATACTGCTCCCGAGCTTCGCAGCGCAGCCGCTGCTGCTTACGGCGCGCTTAATCTGCCCAGCCAAAAGGTCAAAGACCTCATCCTCGACCAGGCAAAAAGTTGAGGCTCGGTGGAGATTCTTTCATTGGTAGCAGTTTAGCTTTCTTTTCCATACACCGGCTTCAAAAAATAATTGCATTTGGATAAGATTTGTCTATAGTAATTCATTAACGAAGTATTTCGGTGATTTTAATTAACCTCAATGCTGTGTTTTGAAAGATTCGGAGTCCAAAATGGCATATAGAGTATTCATAAGCCATAGTGCCCAGGACCAAGGACTTGTTATATCACTCGCAAATCTGCTTTCAAAATTTGATGTAGATGTATCTGTTGCAGAGTGGTATCTCACACCAGGCGAGCGTCTTGACGATAAAGTATTGGAACAAATCAAAAAGTCCGATTGTATAGTTGCGCTGTTAACACGGAACGGTATGAGGTCAAGTTGGGTACAACAAGAAATTGGGTTTTCGTTACAACGGGGTAAGCCGGTCATTCCTATGGTGGAAAAGGGAATAGAACCGAAAGACCTTGCAGCGTTGCAGGGGAGGGAATATATTGAATACGACCGGTATGAATATCAGCAGGCTTTGAGCAAGTTGTCAACTTATGTTAAGTCGCTAAAGTTGAAAAAGGAAGAGAAAGAGAAAGCATTACTTGTTGTGGGTGGACTTCTTGCTTTCCTTTTATTGATCTCTGGAGGAAGCAAATGACAATTTCATATATTCCAACTAATGATGAATTGGTGCTAAGATTTCGTCCATTGGAGGGAAAACCCTCCAAGGAATTTGGAAGATTTAAATTGTGGTGGGATGATGAAGGATGTATTGATGGAATTGATATTATGCCATATATGGAAGAGTTGGAGGAGTTCAAGAGAATCCGGAATACAGTACGGTTAGGCGGCTTATGGGAAGGAATAGAGATTACGGAAGAGGATATTAAAGGAATCCGAAACGATTTGCTGTCTAAACTTTAGGAGGAACGCTGATGCCTTTTGTTGCCGACACTCACTCTTTGGTTTGGCATATGACCAGTGATTCCAAGCTTTCCACCAAGGCAAAAAAGATATTCGAAAAAGTAGATAATTTTCATGATCGTATTTTCATTCCCTGTATTGTCTTTTTTGAGCTGTTATATCTTGTCGAGAAGAAAAGGATTGTTGGTGACTTTGACAGCTTTCTTGCAATTGTGTCTTCATCAAGGAATTATAATGTTGAGCCATTATTTCTTCCGATAATTCAAACAACTAAGACAATCCCAAGAGAAAAGGTTCCTGATCCTTGGGATAGATTAATCGCCGCTACCTCAATCCATTTGAGTTTGCCTTTAATAACTAAGGATGCTTACCTGAGAGAGATAGGATTAGAGGTGGTATGGTGATAGTAGTTGATAAGGCTGATTAGCTCCCGTCGAGAATTGTAAACGAATTTCATTATTAATGCCCGTTGTTGTCAGCGGGCATTTTTGTTATTATACGACAATTCTATGGCCAGGTTGGCTTATTAACGTTAGATATCCAACGACTGATTGAAAGGATTGCAAAATGTCTATCGACAAAAAACAAGTAACCGCCTGCCTCGAGGAGTGTAAACAACACTTGACCACGGAATTGCTGCCTTTCTGGCTGGACCGGTGCAAGGACGATGGGAACGGCGGTTTTATTACGCACTTCGATAAGGACGGTAACGATACCGGCGAGGATGAGAAATCGTTAATCGCTCAGAGCCGTACCGTCTATACAATGGCCTCGGCTCATCGAGCGGGCTACGGGAACGGCAGATGTGCCGAATACGCCGAGCACGGCGTTGATTTTCTTATTGATAAGATGTGGGACAACGAATACGGCGGATTCTTCTGGACAGTTGACCGTAGGGGCAATGTTGCCATCGATAAGAAGATTATTTATGGATTCAGCTTCGCGATTTATTCCCTCAGCGAATATACCTTAGCAACAGGTGACCCGAGGGGCTTAGAATACGCCGAGAAGGTTTTCGACCTTATGCAGAAGTATTGTGCCGACACGATGTACGGCGGATATTTTGAGATGTTCGAGAGGAGCTGGGACCTGTGCGGGCCGGGCAGCGGCGGCGGTGATAGAAAGACCCTCGATGTCCATATGCACCTGATGGAGGCGTTTACCACATTATACGAATGCAGCGGCCGGAGCGTACACCGCCGAAAACTGCTCGAAGATATTGACCTTCTGATAAAGAGAATTCTGCACCCGAAATATGCGACCGGAATACCGCAGTTCACGCCCGATTGGCAGATAGCGCCGCAGATAAAGTTTGATATCATTTGGGGCTGGGACCGCTTTGCCGAGGGCGGACAAAAGCCCCACGCCGAGGACAATACCTCAGCCGGGCATAACGTGGAATTTGCCTGGCTGCTCGCGCATGCTACGGACATTATGGGTTCGGGCTTTGAAGAATATAAGGACATTATCAAGAAGGCAATGGACCACGGAATGAAAAACGGTATCGATGATGAATACGGCGGCGTTTACGTTGAGGGCCCGCACACCGGCGGTGTTTACGACAGGGAAAAAGAGTTCTGGCAGCAGGCGGAGGTTATGATTGGGATGCTGGAGGGGGCCCTGCGGTTTGGGCCTGAAAAATACTGGCCGGCCTACGTAAACGTGCACCGTTTTGTTTTCGACAAGATGATAAATCATCCGGTCGGTGAGTGGTGGCCGCTGCTAACCAGAGAGGGCGAACCCATCTGGACGCATATGAGCCATTCCTGGAAGGTGAATTATCATACGGTTCGTTGCATGGTACAGTCCATAAAGCGGCTTGAAAAGTTGCTCGAAAAGCTTCAATAATAGATACAACAATATGCAGTACGACGGCAAATACAAAGTCTTTGACCTCAATCGAATCAATACCTATCCATTGAGCACGCGCAGCAATAAGGTTACGCTCGATGACCTTATTCGACCTGCGATGCTTGAGAATCTTGTTATTGATTTACCGGAAAAGACTTGCAGCGATATCGAGACCGTTGCCCGAGCGATAGTTACAGGCAGAAAGGCTGAGAAGCCTGTTGTCCTTTTTACGGGCGCTCATTTAATCAAAAACGGCCTTGGCCCTTTGCTTGCCGACCTTGTGAGGCGTGGCCTTGTTAGTCTGGTTGCCGGTAACTGCGCTACAGCAATCCACGATTTTGAACTGGCGCTGATAGGCCAAACCAGCGAAAATGTCACCGATGCCCTGGGCAAAGGCGGATTCGGAATGGCATACGAATTTGCTTACATCAATTGCGCTTTGTCCGTCGGCAATAATTACAAACTGGGCTTTGGGGAGTCACTGGGCAGAATGATGTGTGATGAAGGTTTTCGTAAAGAGGTCCTTGCCCTGGCTGGAAAAGACAATTCACCACCAATTTTTAATTATCCAATAGCCAGTGTCCTTAGCGCATGCTATGAAAATGAAGTTCCCTTTACGGTTCATGTCGGAATAGGCACGGATGTGACCGACCAGCATCCATCTTTTGACGGCGAGACCAAGGGCGGTTGTTCCGGCCGGGATTTTCTCATCTATACAAATGAAATAGCCAAATTTACAAAAGGTGGTGTGCTGCTTAATATCGGAAGTGCCGTGACCGGTCCGGAAGTTCTGCTTAAAGCAGTCTCGATGGCTGCCAATGCTGGCAGCGTTCCGAATAATATCGTCACCGCCGACTTTGACCTCCGTGACTATGACCCTGGAGCAATGAGCGATGAATCTTCGCAGGGCTATTATTACCGTGACCAAAAGAGCGTTGTAACACGAATTCCCGAGGCCTTTGCCGGCAAGGGTTTTTACATACAGGGCAACCAGAAACAAACATTTTCATTGCTTTATAAAAAGATTTTAGAAGGGTTGTAACTAAAAGGTATTTAACGATGAAAGAAAAGCGCATCAAAGAAATTCTTACTCGGATTAAGAACGTAAAAATAGCGGTTTACGGCGATTTCTGTATTGATGCTTATTGGCTGCTCGATGCGCGCGGCTCAGAAGTCTCGGTAGAAACCGGCCTTCAGGCCCAGTCCGTGGCCAAACATTACTATTCGCTCGGCGGTGCGTCAAACGTCGTGGCCAATATTGCCGCCCTTGAGCCGGCAGCGATACAGGTAATAGGTGTTATCGGGGATGACATCTTCGGCAGAGAGCTGAGACGCCAGTTCCACGAGCTTAATGTCGATACAACGTATCTGGTTGTTCAAAAGGAAAATTTCGATACCGTAACCTTCGGCAAGCCATACCTTGAGGGCAGCGAACAGCCAAGAATTGACTTCGGCTTTTTCAACCAGCGAACCGAAGCAACCGACAAGGCCTTGCTGGACGGCATCGCCGGTGCCCTAAAGAGAGCAGATGCTCTGATAGTAAACCAGCAGGTCCCCGGTTCCATCACAAACGAATCTTTCATAGACCGGGCCAACGCCCTTTTTGGAAAATTTGCGGATAAAATAGTTCTGCTCGATTCCAGACACTACGGCCACAAGTTCAAAAACATCTACCGCAAGACGAATGATTTGGAAGCGGCCCACCTGAACAACGTCGATGTCAAATTGGATGATGTTCTTACTTTGGCCGATGTGAAAAAATACGCTATGAACCTTTATCAGCAATTCAGCAAACCTGTATTCCTGACCCGCGGCCCGCGCGGCATTATAACCGTTGATGCCGATGGCCTCTATGAGGTCCCTGGCATTCAATTATTGAAGAAGCTCGATATTGTCGGAGCCGGGGACACGGTAACGAGCGCGCTGGCTTTATGTCTGGGGGCAGGTATCGCGCCGTCCGAGGCGGCCGAGTTCGCTAATTTTGCCGCTGCTGTTACCGTTCAGAAATTATTCCAGACCGGTACCGCCTCAGGCCCGGAAATCCTCGAGGTCGGCAGAGATGCTGATTATATCTATCAGCCGGAACTCGCTTCCGACCGGCGCGGGGCTTGTTATTTCAACGATACCGAAATAGAGCTTTGCTACGAATCAATACCTTTTGGCCGGATAAAGCACGCCGTCTTTGATAACGATGGGACCATAAGCACGTTAAGGCAGGGCTGGGAGCAGATAATGGCCCCCGTTATGGTCAAGGCCATTCTCGGCAACAAATACGAAACCGCCGACGAGACCCTTTACCATAAGGTTCGAAACCATGTAGCCGATTACATCGACAAGTCCACCGGCATTCAGACGATTGTGCAGATGGAAGCTCTTGTCGATATGGTCAAAGAGTTCGGCATCGTCAGAGCTGATAAAATACTCGACAAATTCGGCTACAAGGAAATTTATAATGATGCTTTAATGGAGCTTGTTAACAGGCGAATCAAAAAATTCAAACGCGGTGAGCTCGACATCAGTGACTATACAATCAAAGGTGCGTTGGAATTCTTAAAAATCATGCGTAAAAGGGGCATAAAACTTTATCTGGCCAGTGGGACAGACCACCAGGATGTTGTCGCTGAGTCCGAAGCACTTGGCTACGCTGAGCTTTTTGATGGGGGTATTTATGGTGCCGTTGGCGATATTGCTAAGTATTCCAAGAAGATGGTCATTGAAAGAATAATGGCCGAGAATAATTTACAGGGTCCTGAATTAGCTGTCTTCGGCGATGGCCCCGTTGAGCTGCGGGAATGCCGAAAGCGTGATGGTATTGCCGTTGGTATCGCCAGTGATGAAATTCGCCGTCACGGATTAAGTACCGAAAAGCGTACCCGTTTAATCAAAGCCGGGGCACATATCATCGTGCCTGATTTCTCACAACACGAAAGACTTATCAAATTATTATTTGGTTCCTGAAAAACAGGGACTTCCAGGAGTGAATTGATAGCGTTTTTTAACACGAGATTTTAAGATGCCGATATTTGAATACAAGTGCAATAAATGTGGTCATACGATGGAGTTTTTAGAAAAAACGATGACTCCTTGAAAACATAGCTGCGAGAAGTGCAACAGCCCCGACTTGCAGAAGTTGCTGAGCGGTTTTGCCGTTGGCCAAAGCAAGTCGGCGAGCCAAACCTGCGAATCCTGTCCGAGCGGCCCGTGTCCGACAAGTGCCTGTATGGTCGGCATATGTCCAATTTAGTTGTTTTTTTGAAATTCTGTTATTTTCAAAATAATTAGAGAAAGCGGAACCGCTCCGCGGACTGGTTTGAATAGATTCCTCGGCTGCGCTGAGCTTCGCTCGGAATGACGGTGGGGAATCTCGGAATAGTATGTTGGGTGTTCTCAGAATGTCCTTTGTTTCGTCTGGGGCAGGTCGGTTTAGACAGGATATCTTGCAAAAACTGCTGTTATACTATTGTCAAACTTATACTATTTATTTTGATTGAGCCAGATGTCCAGCCGGGGTGTTTGCCAGCCGTAGGGTTTGCCTAAGATGTCGTAGTCACCGTCGCCATCGAGGTCGGCAATCTTGGATTCGTGCAGGGCAATACCGCTTGAGACCTGGGTGATTTCGAAGTTTCCTTTGCCGTCGCCCAGGAGAATTAAATTTTTGGCATCCGGATTCCTGCCGTTCAGGCGCATTTCTGCTACCCAGATGTCGAGATTGCCGTCGCTGTTAAAATCGAGTAGTTTCAAAGAATGGCCGCAATCTACTTCTTCAATTATTGTTTTGCTGACCCAGGTGCCTTTTTTCCATTCGTATATAATCAGGGGGGCTATGCCGTCTCCGACAACTAAGACTACCTCTGGACGACCTCCTTCAATCAACTGTCCGGCTGCTGAGCGAGAGAATGCGTAGCCGGCGTCGATGATATTTGGTGTATAGCTGGTTCGGCCGTTATGTTTAAACCAGCGGCCGCCGCCAACTATGTCAAGCTTGCCGTCACCATCAATATCCGCTTTGGCCAGTCCTTCATGTTCGTTGATTGCCTTAAAGCCGGGGTATGTTCCCCGCTGTTCCATCTGGCTGTCTTTACTCCAGGAGTAAGTCTCTGTACACTGCCAGGCCTTAACTTTCTTAGGATTTTTTGGAATTTCGGCGATATACAGTTTGCAGGCGCCCTGGTTCCAGAATACGAGTTCCGTTTGCCCGTCACCGTCGAAGTCGCCGAATATTTGGTCGTGGTGTTTGTTGGCGCCGAAGTTTTTAATTTCTCGCCGCTTCCACGGGGTATCAGGATTGAAATTGGGGTATGGATTTTCCCACCACCAGACTCTGTTATCCTGTGAGTCGCCTCCAAAGACTATATCGACGTCTCCATCCGTATCAATATCACAACAGTCTGCTCCGGCTTCGATATGCAGGGCTTCGTCATCGACAACATATTTTGTCCATCTGTCTGAACCTCGACGATACCAGACCACTGAAGGTGCTTTAGTGCGCTCGGTGATGGCAAAGTCATTAATCCCGTCCTTATCGATGTCGCATACAATGCTGGAGGTCTGTTGTGTGCCGGCGTTCGGAGCTGGGAGGTCTCCTTTTACCGTTGAAAGGTGTGTCCAGCTAACGGCGCTTGCCTTTTGTAAGGTGAAGCTGCAAGTAATAAGGCAGCTTACAGCAATTAACACGCTGATTATTGACATTCTTGGTTTCATTATAGAATCTTCTTATTTTAATTGTGATGAGTTATGCAAAATAGAAATCAGGCGTATATTATTTGGGGAATCGTTTTTTTGATTTTCCCAAATAATCTTGCGAATCCTTATCGTTGGTAATTAAAGATCTTCCAGTTCAGCTAAGAAAGAATCAGACTTATCCAGCTCCAATTCAGGGAAGCTTCCGGACAGCTCCTCAGCCAGGACCTTTGGTGGTGGTACTTTCGCTGCGGGCTTTGGTTTGGCCTGTTTTGGTGGTACAATTTTTTCTGGCTTGCCGTCAATCTGCAGCAGGAACGTAAGCGGGCCTATTTTGATATAATCACCGGCCTTAACCGTTGTCTCTTTTATACGTTCACCATTAAGAAATGTGCCGTTGCGCGAATCAAGGTCTCGAATTTTCACGGCCTCTTTGTTCAGGTTCAGCTCGCAGTGCTTTTTGGAAACGATCATAAGGGGGATACACAAATCACAATCGTGACGTCGGCCAATTATTGTATTATCGCTCGGAAGAGAAAATGCTTTTTGCGAGCCGTCCTTTTTAAATAAAACCAGATTAACATCCATTCTGCCATCCTCGCTATAAGTTTGTACTTTCCCACGACTACTTTTATTATATAGTTAAAAGCCGTGTGTAACAAGAAATAAATCGGATTATAAATAATATTGACAATTTTGGCCACGCTGATATATTCATAGGCAAACACAAAAAGGATTGATATTAGCGGATAGATATATGGCAAAAGCTACACTGCCTGATGGCAGCACATTAGAAGTTACCGACGGTACGACAGCAAAGCAATTAGCTGAGCAGATAGGACCTGGACTTGCGAAAGCGGCTGTAGCAGCGAAAGTAAACGGCCAATTGGTAGATTTATCCACGCCTATTAATATCGAAGCAGATGTTCAAATCATTACTCCTAAAGATGACGAAGGTCTTGAAGTGATGCGTCATAGCTGCGCCCACGTAATGGCTGAGGCTATATGCAATATTTGGCCGGATACAAAACTGGTCTATGGGCCGACCGTTGAGGACGGATTTTACTATGATATTGACCTCGATGAGCCGATTCGGCCCACTGATTTCGAGCGTATCGAGGAGAAGATGGCTGAAATTGTCCGAGCCGACAAACCGTTTGTCCGCAAAGAAATGACCAAAGCCGAGGCCTTAGTGAAATTGGCCGGCGACAAATACAAGACCGACAATATAAGACACGCGGATAGCGATGTTATTAGTTTTTACTCGCACGGAGGTGACTTTGAGGACCTGTGCCGGGGCCCGCACGTACCCAGCACAGCTAAAATTGGAAGCTTTAAGATTATGTCAGTAGCCGGCGCCTATTGGCACGGTGACCCAACACAAAAGATGCTCCAGCGGGTCTATGGCACCGCCTGGCCGACAAAAAAAGAGCTTGACGACCACCTGCAGAGATTAGCCGAAGCGAAAAAACGTGACCACCGCGTATTAGGTAAGCAACTGGATTTATTTAGTTTCAACGAAGCCGGCCCCGGCTTTGCATTCATTCACGCCAAAGGAATGATTATCTGGAATGCCATAGTTGACTTTTGGCGTGCTGTTCACGATAAATACGGCTACGAGGAAATCAGCACACCTATAATTCTTAATGAGCAGCTCTGGCACAAGAGCGGCCACTGGGACAATTACAAAGAGAATATGTACTTTACCAGTTTCGACAATGCCGGATATGCGATAAAGCCGATGAATTGTCCCGGCGGATGTCTGGTTTACAAGACCCGGCAGCACTCGTATCGCGAATTTCCGATGCGCGTCGCCGAGCTTGGGCTGGTGCATAGACACGAGGCCAGCGGTGTTATGCACGGCCTTTTTAGGGTAAGGCAGTTCACCCAGGATGATGCCCATATTTTCTGCACCCCCGAGCAGATAGAGTCCGAGATAATCGGAGTCATCGAACTTACCTTCGAGATATATCAGGCCTTCGGGTTCGAAGATTTTCACATTGAGCTGTCCACCAAGCCCGAAAAGCACATCGGCTCGGACGAGATTTGGGAAACGGCTACAAACGCCCTCGAGGAAGCCCTCAAGCACAAAGATATTGAGTATAAAATCAACGAGGGCGATGGTGCATTTTATGGGCCAAAAATTGATTTTCATATAAAAGATTGTCTGAAAAGGTCCTGGCAATTAGGCACGATTCAACTGGATTTTTCTATGCCGCAGCGATTCGGCCTGGTTTATACCGATAAAGATAATACCGAGAAAATCCCCGTTATGATTCACCGGGCGGTTTTGGGCTCTTTTGAGCGCTTTATCGGCATTCTTATAGAACACTACGGTGCAAATTTCCCGCTTTGGCTTTCGCCTGAGCAGGTAAGGGTGCTGCCAATAAGTGAAAAAAGCAACGATTATGCAAAGGTTGTTGAGGACAAGCTAAAAGATGCATCCCTGCGCTGTAGTTGTGATTTTTCAAATGAGAAAATAAATGCCAAAATCGCCAGAGCCCACAGTGAAAAACTGCCCTTTATGCTGGTAGTCGGGCCCAAAGAGTCCCAGTCCGATATGGTCAATGTAAGAATACGAGGCGTAAAGGAGAATAAAACAGTCCGGATTGATGAGTTTTTAAGAATAGCGAAGGACAAAATTGCCGATAAAAAAATAGATTTGGCTTTTTAGAAATATAAGTTATAATTGTTGGTTGTAAAAAGACCCTCAGAATAGTCGATTAATGATTTGTTGTTTTATAGAAAGGTAAGGTGACGCACAATAAGTAAACGAGGTTTAAAGGTAAATGGAGGAATTCGGGCCGAAACAATTCGGCTTGTTGACGAGTCAAATAATCAGGTGGGTGTCGTTCCCAAATACGAGGCCCTCAACAGAGCACGCGAGTTAGGCTTGGACCTTGTGGAAGTTGCCCCTACAAGCGACCCGCCGGTTTGTCGGATAATGGATTACGGCAAGTGGCAGTACGAACAAAAACGCAAGGTTCGCGAGGCTCATAAGAAAAATCAGCACCACACTGCAACTCTGAAGGAGATCAGGCTCAGACCCGAAACCGATAAACGCGACCTTGAGATTAAGCTCAAACATGGGCGCGAATTTCTGGATAAAGGCCACAAGGTACAATTCACAATGTTCTTCCGTGGACGCCAGATGCTGCACCGGGACCGGGGTTATGCAATGTTAGAGCAAATTACCGAATCACTACAGGACCTGTCGAAGGTTGAACGACCGGCCAGAATGGCCGGAAGACGAATGACCTTATTAGTAGTGCCCAAATAGCTCGTATCCCTTGAACAAAAGCGGCCCTCGTAGTCTCGTGGAGCATATTGCATAGCACCAGGTGTATCAAAACATATATCACTTATGATTTATCACTTGTAAGTTCTGCACTTACAACTTATACGTTCATAAAACGGGTGGTTTGCCAGGGAAGACCTTTGACGAGTTTTTCTAATTTTTTTAAGAATTTACACCTCTACTATTGACCAGCAGCGGCTAATAACGTAAATTACCAACCTTATATTCTTCCGGCGCTGATAGAGCACAGCGAAGTTGACTTTTGATGCTGGATTTCAGGTAGTGATTTGTCAAGCGTGCTTTGAGGGTTGTCATTCCGCACTTGATGCGGAATCCGGTACCATCAATAAGTCTGGATTCCCGCTTTCGCGGGAATGACAAACCATCGTTTGAGCCTTGACAGAGCAGCAGGTTATTTTAAGGGGAACAGTTGAATGCCGAAACAGAAGACCCATAAGGGATTGAAAAAAAGAGTCAAGATTACCGCTACCGGCAAGGTCAGGCATAAACGTGCCGGTGGTGGTCATCTTATGAGCGGTAAAAACGCAAAACGTCGAAGGCGGGTGAGAAGCTCGTCTATTATGAAAAGCGCGATGGCTAAGAAAGTCAGGATTGAACTTGGTAAGCAGATACCTTGAAGATAAAGAAATAATCAGTAAAAAATAATCAATATCGAAGTCGAAGATCCGCTATGGGTGGAGTCCGCCTGTGGCGGAACCAATTGATTGAGCTTGCTTCTCGGCTTTCATTCTGCTCACCGCCGGTAAGCTTAAAAAATCGAAAATTTTCAAAGGAAAGCAGGTCAGCAAAGATGCCAAGAGTCAGAAAAGGTGCCGCAAGACACCAGGCAAAGAAACGAATACTCAAAGCTGTGAAGGGCCATCGTGGCGCCGCAGGTCGGCTGTATCGCCTGGCCAAACAATCTACGGTGCGGGCAGCCGTTAATGCTCGAATTGACCGCAAACGCCGAAAACGAGATTTCCGCGGTCTGTGGATTACACGATTAAACGCAGCCTGCCGGCAGAGGGGTATAAGATATAGTCAGTTCGTAAATGCCTGCAAAAAAGCCAATATTGGGCTGAACCGAAAGATGCTGAGCGAAATTGCTATCGCCGACCCGGATGGTTTCGATGCCATCGTTGAGGCAGCTAAACTTGCAAAATAACCGTGAATCGTGGCACTGGCTTCCAGCCCGTGAAAACACATTGGGTGGCAGCCTCAAAGCCAAAGGCTTTGGGGATGGTCGAAGCGGGAGAAGCCATCCCCAAGCTGTGCTTGAGGCTGCCACCCATCGATATACGATATGCGAGTAAATGCTTGATCAATTTAAAAAAACCGGCAAAGAAGCCCTTGCTGACCTGAAGAAGGTTACTGACCTGAGGACTCTGGAAGAGTTCCGCATAAAATACCTGAGCCGAAAAGGGAAGGTTACTCAGATGCTTAGTCAGATAGGTAAGCTCCCCCCCAAACAAAAACCTCAGGCGGGCCAGCTTGCAAACAAGATAAAAAAAGAGGTTACCAAGGCATTCGAAGATCTGAAAAGCACCCTGTTGCAATCACAGCAGGAAATATCAGAAGAATTGATAGACGTTACTCTGCCGGGCAAACCTGTCAGGCTCGGCAAAACTCACGTTATTACGCAAACCTTGAATGAGCTGCTGGAAATATTCGGCCGAATGGGCTTTGCTGTGGCCTATGGCCCGGAAGTCGAAGACGAATGGCACAATTTCATCGCGTTAAATATTGGCACTGAACACCCGGCGAGGGACCCTTCAGATAATTTCTACATAGATGATAACACGTTGTTGCGAAGCCAGACATCGACGATTCAGATTCGTGTTATGGAGCGCACCAAACCACCCATTCGAGTTGTTGCACCGGGACGGGTCTATCGGCCGGACACCGTCGATGCGACGCATATGTATATGTTTTATCAGCTTGAGGCCCTGGTTGTCGATGAGGGCGTCAGTATGGTGGATATGAAGACCACCATCGAGCAGTTTATCCATACCTTTTTGGCTCCCGATACGAAATGGCGATTTCGGCCGAGCTTTTTCCCATTTACCGAGCCAAGCGCCGAAGTTGATTTGCTCCTGAAAGATAAAAGCGGCAAAGAAATCTGGGTAGAGATGGGCGGCTGCGGTATGGTTGACCCGAACGTCTTTGACGCCGTTGGGATAGACAGCGAAAAATATACCGGCTGGGCCTTCGGTTTCGGAATAGAACGCTTAGCTATGAGAAAGTACGGCATTACAGACATCCGCTTGTTCTTCGAAAACGACCTGCGTTTCCTCGACCAATTCTGATTTTGTAGATTTCGTAAATTTCGGTGTGATTTAATTGAAAAATGTGGTATAATTAATTACGTGGCGGCAGCACCGGCGATTTTCTGCGAAAGCAGAATAGGGGATAATTTATTTCTGATTTGAACAAATAAAGGGCATATAGGGAAATGGCAATGTTATGAGCATCACATTTTTGAAGGTAAAAGTCATAAATCCTGAACAGCCCAGGAAATCCCAAGAATGTGAGCTTTTCGTGGACTCAGGGGCGGTATATTCGGTAGCGCCCCAGAATATCTTAAAGAAGCTGGGTATCAAGCCCACCTCTTTCCAAGAGTTTATTTTGGCCAACGGCGAGGTTCTCAAAAAACCTATTGGCAATGCATATTTTGAATATGAAGATAAGATCAGAGCAGCACCAATTATCTTTGGAGATAAAGGAATATTTTTATTAGGTGCTACAACAATAGAGGCTTTGGGAATGATTCTTGACCCTATCAGAAGAGAACTTAAGCCCCTTCCTATGGTCCTTATGTAAATTTATTTAGAGCGTGTGTGAAAAGCCTGTTTCGTCATTCCGAGCGGAGCGCAGCGGAGTCGAGGAATCTATTTTAATAGACCACGGGACGCAGTTTACCCTGAACAAATAAAAGCTTGCCCTGAGCACGGCCGAAGGGTCGAATGGGTTTGGGGTGACAACAAATTGATTCTTAACTTTTCACACACTCTCTTAGATTTTATGGTTCGGCTTTGCCATAGAATGGCAGGCTATGTGTAAGTACGGCATTACGGACATTCGACTTTTTTCGAGAACGACCTGCGATTCCTCGACCAATTCTAACTCTTTGCGCTAAGAGGGTATTTCAAAGCACGAAGCTTTAGTTATATTTACTTTTGCTATGGTGGCGGTTCGCTTTGTTATTTGACTGAATCATCGGGCGGCAGTCCGAGCTTTTTGTATAAATTGCGTCGTCCGGCCTTGTCGCCTTCAATTGTAGCTCTGGCGTATTCGGCTACTTCTTTTGCGTATGCTCTCGGGACTACGATGACGCCGTCCCCATCGGCGACTATAACGTCACCCGGCTCTACCAAAACACCGCCGCAGACGATAGGACGATTGACGGATTCGATTTCATTTCGACCGGGCCGAATGCCCCTGCCCGGTTTCCTGAAGTACAGGGGTATCTTTTCGATAGCGATTTCATCTGTATCGCGAGCGGTGGCGTTGGTAACTACACCGACACATCCGCGCAAACACCAGCCCATAATGTTGTTCGAGCCGATGGAGCCGACATCGGAATCCGGGGCATCGTCGAAGACCAGCGCTGTGCCCTTGCGGATGAGCGGGACAAATGGCTCGCTCGAAAGCGCGCTGTACCACTGACCGACCCAGCGGTCAAACGCCCCAGTTTCCATAGGCGGTGCCGGCGGCTTGTTCGTCGGTACGTATCGGACGGTAACCGCGATGCCGATAAAGCGGTGTGTGAAATGTACGGTGTCTTTCCAGGCGGCGTGGATTTCCGGCGACATCAGGCCGACATTGGTCAGGCCGACCTTGTCCATTCCATCGGAAACGTCGGCTACGCGCAGACCCTCAAAGAGCTTGAGGATTTGTTCATCCTCTTCGGCTGAGTAAATCTTGGTTGCAATGAAATTTTTGCCTGCCCTTAATTCTTCGGTGCTTGGCCTGGCGTTCTGTCTGGCTGCTGCCGGCGGCGGAAAAGCGTCTAAGAACAGCAATGAAAATGACAGCAGGCCGACTAAAACCATTAGAATTACTGCGACTGTTGCCTTTGCTTTTCGAGCTTGCATTTCTTACCTCCTTAATTTCTTAATTTCCAAGAAATCTAAAAATGTTAGTGTTTCGATACTATAAGCTCTTTTTGCTTCGGTTCAAGGTAAAAAAGGCCGAGCGTTAAAGAAAATGCTTTTGCAACGACTTGGCCTTTGGTTAAGTTGTTGATTTTTATGGAGTATTTGATAAATTGAAGTCGCAGGAGAAGATGGATTCTTATGGGCAGATACAATGATTGAAATCATCGATGACATATTTATTAGTGAGGATGAGTTTATTTTCAAGGCGTCGCGCAGCGGCGGGCCGGGGGGACAGAATGTCAATAAGGTGAACACCCGGATTACACTGCTTTTTGATGTGGTGAGCTGTGAGAGTTTGTCCGATGTCCAAAAGCGGCGAATACTCTCTCGTCTGTCAACGCGGGTGGACAAAAATGGCATTATAAGAGTTATTTGTCAAAAGTTCCGAACTCAGAAAGCAAATCGCAGAGTCGCTGTCGAGCGATTGCAACAATTATTAGCTCAGGCCCTGAGGACCCGGCTGGCACGGAAGAAGACCAAGATTCCGTTTGCGGTAAAACAGCGGCGATTGGAAGAAAAAAGACGGCGAAGTCTGTTAAAGCAGCAGAGAGCGAAAAGGAATTTAGATGAGGATTTTCGGGATTAGAGGCTACGGAACGAAGCAAAAGTATCAGTGTTTTCGGCGGCGGACCATAATCAAGAAGACCACGACTGCGGTAATAATTATGATTACCAGCACTTCCTTTGGACCGATTAACACAGCCGCCATGATAATTTTGTCTCCCCGTTTATCAAGCCTCTACCCGGCAGAGATTTTTTAAAGAATTTCTTTTGGCTGAAACTATTATCTTGTTTTTCGCCGAAAAGCAAGGAAATATTTCGCACAATAGACGCTTTTCCGGCGTCCTAAGATAAATCTGGTGGAGAGAGATAATTTTTTATATATTAAAGCACGCACCGGAACGTCATATTGATAACAAAGGTTGATTATTAACCTGACTGGGTTGGCCTTAGATGCTGGAAGATGAGCGTCTAATATGGGAGCTCAAACAAGGGGACAAAGAGGCCCTGCGCCAAATCTATATGAAGTACAAAGATAACCTGCTGACGATAGCGGCTTCCCTGCTGCACGATGCTGTTGATGCGGAGGACGTTCTGCACGACGTTTTTGTTTCTTTTGCCGGGAGCGTTGGAAGGCTTGAGCTGCGAGTGAGCTTGCGGAACTATTTGATGGCCAGCGTTGTTAACCGGGTGCGTGACAGGTACCGTAAAAAGAGACACCATCTTGTTGAGCTTGACAAAGCCGGACAAATTGGCTCGGATTCAGATGGTCCCGTGCAGTCAGCAATATTCGCTGAGGAATTGCAGTTGTTGGCTGATGCATTATTCCAGCTTCCATTGGAGCAGAGAGAAACAATAGTTCTGCATTTGAACGGTGGGATGAAATTTAAGGAGATAGCTGATTTGCAGCGTATTAGAGTCAGTACGGTCCAGGGCAGATACCGTTATGGGCTTGATAAACTGCGGACAATCTTAAGTGGAGAGTCGAAAAAATGAATCCCGCAGACCAGATAGAACGAACGATTGAGAGATTGCATTTAACAACCAAACCAGAGACGGACAAGCGCATTCTCGACAATGCTTTTGCTGCACTTGAAAAATCTGCGCAAAAGCAATCACCCACCATTGGACGCACTGCTCGGCAAAAAACTCTAAGAATCAGAATAGCAGAGATAACTGCCGTTGCTGCTGTGATTTTTGTGGTTTTTGCTTTGTTCTTTGGCACACGAGCCAAGAAAGCTATCACGCTCAGTGAGATTTATGAAGAGCTGGGGAGAGTTGAGAATGTCTGTATTGCAACGTTTCAACCCCCTGCGAACGAGCCGCTACAAACCGAGTGGCTCTCACAAACCCTGAATGTGGACATGGTCAGATTTGGTGAGCAGTTTGTTTTGTGGGATATTACAAATAAAATCAGAATGATAAAGTATTTATCTTCTGCTTCTGTCAGGACAGAAGCGGTTTCTGAGCAGATGCTTGCAAAGGCTGAAAAAGCAATACATCAAACATTTGGTTTGCTTCCCTTTGCATATTATAAAGAAGCCCCCGAAGATGCTCAATGGAGCCGCATGGACGATACGCAGGTCGCGGCTATTGTTCCCGACACCAAAGTCTATGAGCTTATCTGGCAGGAAAAAAGTACAACCTCTGAGGCGATTGGATTTAGGAAGTGGCGGGTTTTTGTAGATGCACATACCAACCTGCCTAAAAGGGCAGAACATTATTTCAAACTCAAGCCTCAGGAGGAGTATAAGTTTGAAAAGTATGAGGTGATTACATATCTGAGCGAGGATGAAATTCAGGCGGACATCCGGAAGATATTCGGCCCGGCTGCAGGCCGGCCGGATGAGCCGGGATATATAGGCACGCCGGGATACCGGCCGAGATAGAGCAGGCAGCGAAAAGTAAACTTTTAATGATAATTGAAAACAATCGCTGATTGTGGTAAAAGAGCGCAAAAGATTAACTACAAATCAGGGATTGTTCTTATGGCGGTTCAGTTCATTCTTGGCAGAAGCGGTACGGGCAAGACCAGCTACTGCATAAAAGCTATTGTCAATGCACTGGCCGAGCCGACGGAGCAGCGGTTGATTCTGCTGGTTCCGGAGCAGGCCACCTATCAAGCCGAGCGTGCTATTCTGGCTGACGAAAGAATAGCCGGCTATAACAGATTGAATGTGCTTTCGTTTGACCGTCTGCAATTTTTGTTGTTAGGTAAAAACACCGCCAGGCCGGCACTTTCACGCATCGGCCGACAAATGATAGTCCACCGGCTATTGCGGGACAACAAGAACAAATTAAAAATCTTCGATACATCGGCATCCTCGTCCGGACTGGCCCGGCAATTGGCACAAACTATCGCCGAGCTGCACCAGTACGCAAAGACGCCGGATGATATTGACCAATTGCTGAGCGAGCTTGCTAAAGACGAGCGTAATAATTTAGCAATCCTTAAGTTCACTGATATCGGCCTGATTTTTGGAGAATACATAAAGTTTATTGAGGGCGATTTTCTTGACCCTGATGTTCAACTGACTCGTGCCTGCCGGGCAGTCTCGGCGTCAACTTTGGCCAGAGGTGCGAAGTTGTGGGTTGATGGTTTTGCCGGCTTTACCGATGCCGAGCTTGCAATCCTTACCGAGCTTCTGAAGGTGGTCGCAGATGCAAAGATTGCCTTTTGCCTGGACGCCTCGGAGATTGATTTAGCAAATCCTGCCCTCGAGAACATTGACCCGGTCGGCTTGTTTAACCCGACACAGCGGACATACGCCGAGCTTGTCGATAGAGTAAAAAAATGTAAACTTCAATTGTCCAGGCCAATAATTCTTGAAGAAGCGCTAAGATTCTCAGGCAGCTCTCAGCTTGCTCATATCGAGCGTAATATATTTGAGCTTAAACCGTCGAAACTTGACTCGGCGGATAATATTCGGATTGTATCGGCGCCGAACGTCAGGGCCGAAGTCCGGTTCGTTGCACGGCAGATACTCGAATTGGTCAGTGAAAATGACTACCGATATCGTGACATTGCGGTTATCGCATCGGACATCGATAGTTATCAACATTATATAAGGGCGTATTTTGACGACTATAACATCCCGTTTTTCATTGATAAGCGAAAACCATTGAACCAGCATCCTGCCGTTCAGCTTATTTGCTCGGCGCTCCAGGCGGTTACCGGCGGCTTTGCCCACGGTGATATTTTCGCCTATCTTAAAACCGACCTTGTGCCAATTCAGCGGTACGATATCGACCTGCTGGAAAATTACTGTCTTGCCTTTGGCATAATGGCCAATGACTGGCAGAGCGACAGTCGGTGGAATTTTGCGGGCCAGGATAACGAAGACTTTGATGAACAGCGGATAAATCAAATCCGGCTAAAAGCTATCGGCTCTTTGCTTGAGTTTCTAGATGCTCTTTGTCCGGTTGGCAATCCGGCAGAGATGCTCACTGCTGCCCAATTCACGCAAACCATTTTCAATTTTCTTGATGACCTTAAGGTTAGGCAGACAATAGGCGTCTGGATTGAAGAAGCCAACAAGAACGAAGATAGTGCTGCTGCTAATGAACATCAGCAATTTTATAATAAGCTTGTGGATATATTCGACGAGCTTGTAGAGGTCTTTGTTGGCCGGACTATGACGGCTGCAGATTTCTTTGCAATTATCAATTCCGCTTTTTCACAGTTGACTCTGGCCTTCATTCCGCCGACTTTGGACCAGGTCCTTGTCGGCTCTATCGAGCGCAGCCGACATCCCGATTTAAAAGCGGTTTTTTTAGTCGGTGCCACGCAAAGACAATTTCCGGTGCCGCTCAGTTCCTCTCAGCTATTAACAGACGACGACCGCATCGCTGCCGAGTCAGTGGATTTCCAATTGGCCCCGGCTTCAAGTCAAACGCTTGCCGAACGCCAGTATTTTACCTACATTGCATTTACGCGTCCGTCAGAGTTCCTGTGTGTTACGTATCCTTCGGTTGACGATAAGGGTAGTGCCGTACCTCGTTCCCAGTTTATAGAAAATCTCGAATCGTTGTTTGAGAATCTCCATGAAGAATCAATCGCAGGTGAGCAAATCGACCTCGAAAAGGTTCACAGCGAAACTGAGCTTGCGGATTTGCTCTGCGGCAGGCTCGGCAAAGATGCTTTCCTGCTCAAAGCCGAGGATAATAGCCGGCTGGAAGGGCTATTAGATGATATTTGCTCAGATGAACAGCTCGCGGAGTTAGGCTCGAATATTCTTTCTGCAATAAATTATGACAATTGCGCACGATTGGACGGCGACGTAGTAGGGGAGCTTTTCGGCCGACAGATACAAACCTCAGCGACCAGGCTGAGCACTTTTGCAGCCTGTCCGTATCGGTATTTCGCCCGATACATATTGGAGCTGGAGGAACGAAAGGAATTTAAATTTGAGCCTTTAGACCTAGGTCTCTTTTATCATAATGTCCTGGATGTTTTGTTAAAGACTCTTAATGAGCAAAAGAAGGATTTTGCAACGATTGAAAATGAAGTGCTGTTGAAGATTCTCCACGAGCAAATAGAGAAGGTTATTCAAGCCAGCTCCTTTATATCAAACTTTAGGCGCCATAGTCCTCATAATGCCTATATTATTCATTCCGCCGCTGAGATTCTTGAGGATTGTGTTTTGGCGATTGGGCAAATGGTACGGGCGGGTAGTTTTAGGCCGAGCTTCTCGGAAGTTACATTTGGCCAGCTCCGTCATTCCGAGCCCAAAAAGCCTTTAGCCCTGAGCGAAGCCGAAGAGGAGGGACCACCTGATACACTCGGCCAGTATGAGCTTGCCCTGTCGGATAACCGCCTGCTGTCATTGAATGGCAAAATCGACAGACTTGATATTGCAGATGTTGACAACAAGAGAGTTGCCATTGTTTTTGATTATAAGCGTAGAGATATGTCATTTAGCTGGTCGAAATTTTACTACGGCCTGGATATGCAGCTTCCGCTCTATATGTTGGCTGTTCGTAATTCAGCCGGCTCAAAAATAAAAGACGCGGTGGGTGCATTTTATATGCCGGTCGAAGTGGGTCCCCAAAGAGCAACTCTCGATGAGATATTGAAGAAAACGGATACTTTCAATTATAAAGCAAAGGGAATATTCAATGGCCGGTTTGCTCAGCAGATTGACGGCAAAGCTTCAAAAGATAGTAAGTTTTATAATTTTTATGTTACTAAAGACGACCAACCGTATGGTCTTTATCATAACAGGGGTGTGTTAAAACCTGTCGATTTTGAAAAAGTGCTTAAATTTACCGCCGGAAAGATACTGAAATTGGCCGAAGAAATTCTCTCCGGTGGAATTGACGTCAGGCCGTATCGTTTGAGTGGGAAATCACCCTGTAGCTATTGTGAGTATAACTCTGTCTGCCGATTCGATTGGCAGATAAACGACTACAACCCTCTAATTTCGCTTGGGAAAGCCGAAGTTCTTGAAAAGATGGACGTGGTTGATGGCTGAAAAAAAGATTAAATGGACCGACCAGCAGCAACGGGCAATTAAGGCTCGCGGCAGTGACGTTCTCGTAACGGCCTCGGCTGGCACCGGAAAAACCGCCGTCCTCTCAGGCCGATGTGTCAATATCGTCTCCGATAAAGCTGATGTCCGGAACATACTCGTATTGACCTTTACCGAAGCCGCTGCCGAGCAGATGCGTTCGCGAATCGCCGAGCGGTTAAAAGACGCATTTGAAGCGAAGCCGGACAGCCATCTTCGCTACCAGCTTATGCTGCTCCAGGGCGCCGATATCAGTACGATACATTCGTTTTGCAAACGGCTTATCACGGAGCATTTTTACAAACTCGGCCTGGACCCGACCTTTAGCGTGATTGACAGCGACGAGCAGAAGCTGCTCAAAGCAGAGGCCCTCGAAAAAACCATCGACTGGGCCTGGCAGCAGAATAACCTGCAAGCGGCTCTCGAACAGCTTTTGTATCGGCGGGACCTTCGCACAAACGACGGTTTCCTTGCAAAGATAATACACCTTAGCGATTTCCTGGACGGCGTGGTTTCACGACAAAACTGGTACGAAAGGGCGGCTCGCCTTGCGGAAGTCACCAATCCGCTTGGCTCCGGACTTGCCGAAAAGCAAAAACAAATCATTAACGATAAATTGCAGGCCATTCTTAATCAGCTTCGCCACGCACAGCAGCTTGCCGAAAGCGAAGCTACCGCCGACCAGACCAAATGGCTGCGGAGTACTCATATTAAGCCGGTTGCACAATGTATCGAATTTATAAAGTCCGGCCGCTGGGACAAATGCACCGAGGCGATAAGGAATTTCGATAAGCCCAAAACATATAAACCTAAAGGCCTGTCTGAAACGATTGCAGGATTGCTGCAGAAGACGGCCAAAAAGGCCGTGGACGACTTCAAAGGGCTTTCACGACTTGCAATGGTAAATCCTGATTACCTCGACAGACTCGGCGGCTCGGTTGGTTTGCAGACGAGAGTGCTTGTTGAGCTTGTTAAGAAATTTGACGGGTTGTACGGCAACACCAAGCGGACACTCAACTGTCTGGATTTTGCCGACCTTGAGCATTACGCATTAAGACTATTAACAGACGAAGATTCCACAGAAGATGAGCCCGAACCGTCTGAGACGGCTCTTATGCTTCGAGAAAAATACAAGCACATTTTTGTCGATGAATATCAGGACATAAATTCCGTTCAGCAGCGGATACTCCGGATGCTAAGTCCCGGCGGAAACATCCTCGAAGTCGGCGATGTCAAACAAAGTATTTATGCCTTTCGAGGAGCGCAGCCGGATATTTTCCTCGAACAGTTGGAGTTGGCATCGGCTGAGGCTGAAGATGCGCCGAGTGGTTTACGTATTGACCTCAACGTTAATTTCCGCTCAGCCAAAGGAATCCTCGATTTTGTTAACAGGATATTTTCACGCATAATGACCCCCTCTTTTACGAGGATTGACTACGATGAGTCGGCCCAGTTAAAGCCGGCACTTACAGATGAGCCTAAAGGTCGGCTGGTAAGTGATAATCAGCCGGTTGTTGAGTTCCACATACTTGACGAAGCCGAAAAGGACATTGATGTACAAAACGAAAAGAATGGTGAATCCCAACCTGTCTTCGATGGGCGGGATGAATCTAAGGATGATGGAAATCTCAATCTTGTTTCTTCGCGACAGCGTCAGGCTGTTATGATTGCCAGGCGTATCAGGCAGATGGTCGGGGCCGATACGGGCAGGCCCGAGTTTCGAATATACGACAAACAGCAGGACAATTTCCGCGATGTCCAATATAGTGACATTGTCGTACTGATGCGTTCGTTGGCTAAAAAGGCCAATGATTACGTAGAAGTGCTCCGGTTGGCCGGCGTGCCCGTAAGCTGTCAGGCCACGGCCGGATATTTCCAGGCAACTGAAATCAGCGATGTATTGTGCCTGCTGAAGGTGCTGGACAATCCTCAGCGTGACATAGAATTGGCCGCCGTATTGCGAAGCCCGTTTTTCAAAGTCAGTGACACCGAATTAGCAAAGATAAAAATACACAATAAAGCAGCTCAACAGCAAAGGAATTACTATTACTGCATGATCCAATACTGTAGCTCTGGTCCGGATGCAAAACTTGCGGCCAAACTCAAACGAATAATTGCTCAGATTGAGCAGTGGCGGACAACCGCCCGGCGGGGCAATCTGGCTGATTTGGTCTGGCAGGTCTATCGCGAAACCGGATTTTTATCATTTGTTTCGGCTCTGCCCAATGGCCAGGCCCGCAGGGCCAATCTTCTCAAACTCCACGACAGGGCAATCCAGTTTGAGGGCTTTGTTAGTAGTGCCGGCATGCCTTCACTGACGCGATTTGTAGATTTTATTGAAAGGCTCCAGGAAACAGGTCAGGATTGGGCCCCTGCCGAACCGCAGTCATCGGCGGGTAATGCCGTTCGCATCTTGAGCGTCCATAAGAGCAAAGGGCTTGAATTTCCGGTCGTCTTTCTGGCTGAGCTGGAAAGCCCCTTCAACAAAACCGACATACAGGCGGATATTCTTACTGATGCCGACGATACATTAGGTCTGCAAATCATCGACCGCCAATCGAACAGCAAACTAAGCTCACTTGCACACGAGGTCATCGCAGAGCAGAAGCTCTCAACTGCTTTAGCGGAAGAAATGCGTATCCTTTATGTTGCGACAACACGGGCCAGAGAACGACTGGTTCTGACCGCCGGCGAGAAAGAAAAACATTGCCGCGATATTATCACAAATGGTTATTGGCTAAATCCGTCTGCAAAGGACCAATCACCAATCACCAAGTCTATTCCCGATTGGCAGCTTCGCTCCTGCCGCAGCTTTTTGGAGTGGGTCCTCTATGCGCTTTCCGAGCAGAAAAGTTTACACAGTGCTTTTGGAACCGGCCTGGCCGAGCAGGCCCTCGACGACGATTTATTTAACTTCAAACTTTATGACCAGGCCCAGCTAAAACAACTCTCCGAGTTCGTCCTTAAATTAAAGGAAGCTTGTCCCGAGCGAAGCCGAGGGGACAGAAGTAGGGGCGGTTCGCGAACCGCCCTCGCCCCTGCGGTGGGGGTCGGAATACTTGCCAAGATAAAAAAATCATTGGCCTGGCGATATCGTTTTGGCGATGCATACGTTCTGCCTGCCAAAACTTCGGTAACGCAATTGACTCATCGTAATGATGAATACATAAAATTCGATTACTCCCGCGCCCTTGAGCGTCAGCCGGATGCTCTTATGGCCGCCGAGGGCGAAAGGGTGGCATCCTCAAGCGCAGCTTGGGGATGGCTCGGCACAGCTACGCACCTCATAATCTCTCAGCTTGATTTGACCGGGCCTGTAACAGAAGAAGCTATCGAAAAGACGAAGGACAAACTTTTAGCCGACAATGCCATAAGCTCAGCCGTCGCCGGGAATATCAACTCCGGCTCGATAGTTACATTTTTTGAAAGCGACCTTGGTAAGATGATTTTTGATGTTGATAACACTGTTTTCCGTGAATGGCCGTTCACCTTCGCACTACCCGCTTCCGAATGGCAAGATTTTCACACCCACGATACAATGGGTGGCAGCCTCAAGCGAAGCTTGGGGATGGCTCCTACTGATTCGCTTCACGCTTCACGCTTCACGTTGGGTGGCAGCCTCATCCCCGTGCCTTCTTGTGAAAGCAAGAACGGGGATGGGGATGGCCGAATACGAGATACCATCATTATTCAGGGCATAATTGATATGCTGATTAAAACACCGCAAGGCCTGGTTATTATAGATTTTAAAACCGATAACATAACCTCTGGCCAGGTTCGCGAGCGAGCCGAATTTTATCGCCGCCAGTTGGACCTTTACAGCCGCGCCGCCTCAGCAATCCTCAAATCCGAATCCATCGCCAAGTGGCTGTATTTCCTGACTCCGGCCACCGAGTTTGAGGTCAAATGAGTCTCCGTGTACTCATTTTCTGTCGCAGGTTGTACGTAGAAAACGGTGCCTGTCCCGAATAATATTATGCTATATAGTGGTCATTCCCTTCTTTTTTGCCATATGCAGCGCATCTTCGATTATATAGACTTTTTCGTAAGCAAAGTCCGTTCGCATCCCTTGGAAGCTATCGCTCACCGGTATGTGTTGATGTAGTCCATTGGGTCGTCTCTTAGGTATAGATGGTTCTGACGGGTCGAGATAGTCTATAGTTATTATCAACTTGTGACCTTTTATTTTGTATTTCATCTTTGAGCCCTTTTCTAAAAGTGTTGATTTATCAGGTAAATTCATTCAATTCTAATGTATCTCAAATATCTTTTACTAATCTGAAAGGGATGGGAAAAGTTGAAATTGGATGTGATATAATATCTAATCCCGCTAATGAAAGTCTAATAATATTAATCTCTTCTCCAAGTGCCAGCTTTGCTAAATGAAGAGTAACTCTTCGTTCGTCTTCTTTCTCATAAATTTTATTTGCTGTGTCATATTTATCCTTTAGGTTTTTGATGAAAAGCCATTCATCTTCTGTGCTCATGTTTCTGACGATTTCCTCACGATATATAGTCAAGTACACTCTGAATATCTCACTTAATCTAATTTCGTACTCAGAATCATCATCCCATGTACACAATGCCATTCCTACAACATGTATCCAAAAAGCTTGTTCGAAAGTAAATACTTCTCCGATTTCTTCCTCAATTTTCGGCCTTTCTCTGAGATTCTGTATCCCTTGTATGCAATATTCATAAAAGCCTTTAACTACTTCAGAAGGTTGTTCCATCCTTTGTTTATTCCTCATATCCTTTTCATGATATGATTCAGCAAGCTGCCCTTATTAACTGTTTCTGAGGCGTGAGAATCAAAGCTTTAATTTACTTTTCTTCTCAGAAATCCATTTGACTAAAAACTCGTGTCTTTACATCTACCTTTTATTGCTCACCCAAGGTTATTGTTTTATATTGTACCCTTTTACCAGTCCATAACAAATAATTTTGTTTTAATGGTGCGACCGCTGGAAGCCACTGAGCGAACGCACTGAGCGAAGTGGATGGTTTTTCTCAAAAATCGAGAATCTAATATCCCTTAGACTTTTACTCAGGATAGGTGGTTAAAAAAAGTGCTTTTTTGGACATTTTTTTGTTGACATTGTTTGTAATTACGTTAAAATACCCGTATGTTAGCCAGTAGGCAGACATAAACCGCCAGCAGGCGAAAGATTTCAAAGTTGCATGTCGTAAGCCACAGCGTGGCAAGGTCTTAGAGCCAGCCAGCCCGAATCCCTCCATGCCTTAGGCAGGGAACCGTTTTGAACATTTAATTTTGTGTAATTTGGATTTGTTTCGGATTTCGGATTTAGTATTTCGGATTTCAGACTACCAAATGCAAACCTGGGTTACTATCTATGCAATACACAATACGCGATACGCAATACGCAATACGAGCATCTGCCCTCTACATTTGTCGAGGATTCTCTACAAATCAGCCCTTTTTATGCAAAACAAACCCAATTTTAAATATTCCCAAATGAACGTAAGTATCTTTTCAAAAATGGCTTATGAAAATAAATCCAATTGGACACTTGGTGAAAACAAACCCAATTCAAACCCAATCAAAGCCAATCCTTCGACTTCGCTCAGGACAGGTTTTCCGATTATCCTTGTGTCTTTGAATTGGCTTTGTATAATCTCGTTCTCAGTGATGGTAACGTAAGGAATTTTGATGGAGAATATATAAAATGGCAGATGCACCGAAAGCAAACCCCGTTAGAAATTCCAGAAAGAATAAAGTACCCCGAAAATGGGGGATTTCTAACGGGGCAAATGCGGTAGTAGGACAATCAGGCGGTCCGACCGGCGTTATAAACGCCTCTCTGGTCGGCGTTATCGAAGAGGCAAACAAACATCCGCAAATCCAGAACCTCTATGGCGCGAAACACGCTGTAGTCGGAATGGCCAATGATGACTTTATCGATTTGAAGAAGCTCTCAGCCAATACGCTCGAATTGGTAGCTGCTTCACCATGTTCGGCCCTTGGCTCCAGCAGGGATAAGCCGGATGAAGAATATTGTGCTAAGATTCTTGAGGTTTTTAAGAAGCGCGATATCAGATACTTTTTCTACATCGGCGGCAACGACTCAGCCAATACCGCTCATATCCTCAATATGGTGGCCGACAAGGAGAACTTTGATATTCGGGCGTTTCACATCCCCAAAACCGTAGATAACGACCTGCTGGTTACCGACCATTGTCCGGGCTATGGAACCGCTGCCAAGTTTGAGGCTTGTGCCCTAATGGGTGATGACCTGGATAACCGGACCTTGCCGGGCGTAAAAATTGATGTGATTATGGGCAGACACGCCGGCTTTTTGACCGCTGCTACCGCATTAGGTAAGCAAAGGGATGACGATGGCCCTCATCTGGTCTATGTTCCCGAAAAGCCCGTTTCGATGGACAAATTTCTCAGCGATGTGGAAGCTGTCATTAAGAAGCTCGGCAGATGTGTCGTTACGGCCAGCGAAGGAATCTGCGATGCCGACGGTGTTACCTGGGCGAAGAAACTTGCCGAGCAGGCGGAAACCGATGCGCATGGAAATATACAACTGTCCGGCACAGGCTCTCTTGCTGACTTTTTAGCAGGACAGGTCAAGACCAAGCTAAAGGTCAAGCGTGTCCGGGCTGATACCTTCGGCTACCTGCAGAGGAGCTTTCCCGGTTTGCGATCAGAGGTGGATGCGCGTGAGGCCCGGTGGTGCGGGCGTCACGCGGTCCAGTATGCTATGATTGAAGACAGCGGCTCAGTGGCAATAAAACGTCTCGGCAACGGTGCTGATTATAAAATCGAATTATTCCGTACCGAGCTTAGCAACGTGGCCGAGAAAACTAAGTTGATGTCCGACGAATTCATTAACGCCGAAGGCAATGGCGTAACCGACGCCTTTATCGAATACGCGATGCCGCTGGTAGGAGAGCTGCCAAAGACCGAATATCTGGGCGGTTATCCCAGAGTTTGAGAATTGTTGGCAGATTTTACTTTAATAAGAAAGGACGTGTGCGGAGATGGTGAGCAAAAATTTTCCTGTTTTGATTTTGTTTTTTGTAACTGCTGCTGCGTTTGCTGTGGGGCCGTCGAATCAGGCTGATTCGGTAAATACAATGCCGGCCGGCATTGCTGCACCCCCGCTCTTGCTTTCGCCTGCCCACGCGTCTCCCGACGCGAGTCGGGGCGGCGGGCAAGAAAGCGCGGGAGTAAAGGACTTTGGAGCGGTGGGTGACGGCAGGGCGGATGATACTGCCGCCATAGAGGCAGCCCTGAAAGCCGGCACAGGCGCTTTGTACTTTCCAAAAGGAAGCTATCGTCTTACCCGCACTGTCGCAGTGGATTTGAATGTATGCGACAGAACTTCGCTGGTCGGAGACGGTACGGCTACTGTTATTATGGCAGGGCCGGGGCCGGCATTTCATTTTATTGGCACTCACGATGGAACCGGTGACCCTGACAGTGTTCGTGACCAAGTCTGGCAGCACCAGAGACTGCCGCTTATAACCGGATTTGAAATCAGGGGTGCCCATCCGGAATCAATTGGTCTGCGCCTTGAGAAAACCATGAAGGCCACACTTACTAATCTGCTAATCCGACGTTGTAAAATTGGCGTTGAGCTGGTAAAGCGCAATCGCAATTTGATAATCGGCCACTGCCATATCTATCATAACAGGCAAGTTGGGATTGACTTCAATAAGGTGAACTTGCATCAGGCAATTATCGCCGATAGTCATATCAGTTACAATCCGGTTGCGGGAATCCGGCTGTTGGGTGGTGAAATGCGAAACTTTCAAATAGTCGGCAACGACATCGAGTACAACTACGATGCCAAAAGCAAAGGCTCAGCGGACGTCCTGATAGATATGACACCGTCCGGCAGCTCGTTCAGGGAAGGCACAATAGTCGGTAATACCATCCAGGCCAGACCCAGCCAAGGCGGAGCCAACATCCGCTTTCTCGGCGGCAAGAATCTCAAAGTCGGTGGTCTTCTGGCCATAACAGGAAACCTTATCGGCAGTCAAACGCACAACATTCATTTAGTCAACTGCCGTGGTGTTTCTATCTCCGCCAACTCCCTCTATAGTGCCGCCGAGCATACTCTCTGGCTCGAAGACTGCGCTAACATCGTGGTCGGCAATAATAACATCGATTGGAATCCGGACCACAAGAAAAAACAACTGGTTGACGGCATTTTTATTGAAGGCTGCAAGGGGGTTACTCTCTCGGACACGATTATCGAAAACAGTTTTCAGGGTTCTTCACAGAGTGGCGGCGCCATTGACGTCAAGGCAAGCGAGGATGTCGCAATCGTGAACTGCCAGGTTCTGGATTTCAGGTACCGCGGCATTACCTTAACAGATGCAGTGCGGTGTCGTGTTACGGGCTGTTCTGTAATTGAGCGCCGCCGGGAGCCGATGAAGGGAGCGTCAATTCAGTTAACAAGCGGCCGGGACAATTTAATCGCTGACAATATTGTAAATCGCGGTGGTCTTTCAATCGCCGAGGGTGCTGCAACTGTCCGTGGTAATCTCGAAATAAAAGGCGCAAACTGATTTCATAGTTGTTGAGATGTGTTTTATTTTTTTCCCGAAGGATTTGCCGGATTCGTTGTATGAATTTTGGTAAACTGTTTCCACATTGCTTCAATAGCTTCTTTGGCTTTGGGTTCCCGCCTTGCGGGGTCCCTCATATTGCTGTGAATATATAGCCCGTAGCGAAGATGCAGAGGCTCATTTGGCTGAATCTTCTTTGGTCCATCGAATGTTAGAGAAGCTCCCATCCAGCCATCATTTCGGACGTGGAAGTAGGTGGGAAAGTTCGGGTTGTCCGGATGGTCGAATAGCGTAATGCCTTCCAGTCTTTCATTTGTAATAGCACCGGAATAGTCAACCCATCTGGCTCGTTTCCAAAGAATCTCTTTTTCGTTGACTGCTCCTTCGGAGTTACGAATTCTCCCGCCGCCGTCATTGACACCGATAGTTTTGGCCATTCGCACGCCAATCATTCCAAAAGGGGTTTTTCCGAGTGTAACCGTTGATTCTTTGGCCTTGAATTCCATATCGATTATCAATAACCATTCAGAATCCGGGAGCAGGAGTACCGTTACCCGGCGTGTTTCTAAAAGCAGTGCTTTGTCTTCATTGGTGAGCCACTCATTCTCTGTTACTATGGTCGAACGTTCGCCGACGTCTTCAAACTTAACAATGCGTTTGTGGCGAATTTTCCCGCCCCCACGGTCTCTCCAGAAACTTACTCCATCGACATCATTATGAGAAATCCAGACGGAATTATGGTGGCTGTGCGATTCCGGGTCGTGCGGGTGTCCGATACGTGTAAGGGACCGCCCTGAGGGGCCGATTACCGGAAACAGAAAAGGCCGATGAAGACCGGGGCCGAAGTGGTATCGGGTAAGCTCCTCGCCGTCGCGCTGAAAAGAAACCTGTTGGTAAGGCATCGGTATGACCTGCATGCGCGGAACCGGTTTTGGTGTGAGTGGCGCCTCTTGTGCCGGTGCATTTGTGCCAATTAGGAGCACTAAGAGAAAGAGAATTTTTTTAGCGGATAAAATATTATACACAGTTGAAGCCTTTCCCTTTTATTAAGCGGTCCGAAAAAGAAACTCTCTTGTTTGCTTAATCAAACAGTGCCTCTACAAAAGTGTTCGGGTCGAACTCTGCGATATCTTCCGGCTTTTCGCCTAAGCCAACGAATTTCACCGGTATATCGAGCTGGTCTTTGATGGCGATAACGATTCCGCCCCGTGCGGTGCCGTCAAGCTTGGCTAAGAATATCCCTGTAACGTTAATCGCTTCGGTGAACAACTTTGCCTGAGCAATTGCGTTTTGCCCGGTAGTGGCATCGAGAACCAGCAGCACTTCATTTGGAGCGTCGGGGATTTTGCGGGCTACGACATCGCGAATTTTTGTCAGTTGCTTCATCAGGTCTTTTTTCGTGTGCAATCGCCCGGCTGTGTCGAGAATCAGGATATCAGCGTTCCTTGCAGCAGCAGCCTCACAGGCGTCGAAGGCGACGGCCGCCGGGTCGCCGCCGGTTTGGTGCTTCACGATTTGCACGCCGATACGTTCGGCCCAGATGCTCAATTGCTCTACGGCGGCGGCGCGGAATGTATCGCAGGCGGCGACTATGACCTTTTTGTTGTTTTTGCTTAAAATATACCCGAGCTTGGCGATGCTTGTGGTTTTGCCGGTGCCGTTGACGCCGGCGACAAGGATAACAGTCGGGCCGGACTGGGCCAGATGTAGTTGTCTGTCGCGGTCCGGCCAATAGCTTTTAATGTGCTCTTTGAGAAACGGTATGATATCGTCGGTCTTTGCGATTTGCCTGCTGCGATAGGCTTCGCGCAGCTCTGATACGAGCTTATCCGTCGTTTCAACCCCGATATCGTCGCTTATCAGCGTTTCTTCCAGCTCGTCGAGCAGGCTTTCATCGATATTTCTGCCAAGACTCAGTACCGACGAAAGTGATTTGCTGATCTTATCACGCGTTTTACCTAATCGGTCTTTGAAGTATCCTGCTGTTTTGGTAAAGATTCCCATAGCGGTTTACCTTTCGCTAAAAATTCTATCTGGCCCGGTTAGAGTCTGCCACCTTGCTTCTAAAGGAACTGACGAAGCCCCGATATTATCGGGATTTGTGAAAATTTCAAGTCCGGCTAAGATTTAATTTTCCAGGGCTTTCATTGGTCACGAAAAAAATTTGTATTTTTTTGTTTTTTACTTCTGACGGAGTAATTTTCTTTGACAAACCGAGCGATTCAAGTTAGATTTCCCACTACCGTTCCACACCAATTGCAAATGGTGAATGGTGAATGGTAATTACCAATAACCGTTTATGAGCAGTTATTTTTCGCATATAGCATCGATTCACAAAGGATGGTGACGTGGCAGTTCGCGAAGTTGAAGATATTTTCACTGATATAATCGACCGTACAAAAACGCTTGACCCGGCCAACGCCCGCAAGTGGTTCGACAGTTTGACGGTATTGCATTTGGATGGCGGTTCGCTCGGGATAGGTTGTCCCGATGAAGCAACCGTTCAGTTCCTGCAGGACAATTGCAAAAGTAGTTTCACTCGGGCCGCTCAGCAGATAACAGGCCATCTTATCACCGTAGATTTCGGCGTTGACACTCCCGGAAAACTCGACAGCAGCTCACGACGCTTCGGGTCCGGAACTGATGAAGCCATTTTGCAAAAGAAACACGGCTCGACTGCCGGGCTACGGCGGGCTTCGCCTAGACGAGAGCTCGCCGAAGTCAAAATAGGAATCCTTAAACTTCACCCTGACTATACCTTTGATAATTTTGTCGTAGGGCCGAGCAACCGACTTGCTCATGCAAGCTGTGTTGCGGTAAGTCAATCGCCAGGAAATACCTACAATCCTCTTTTTATTTACGGCAATTCCGGCCTGGGAAAGACCCATCTTTTGCACGCTGTCTGTTTCGAGGCCCAGCGAAAATCTAATCCGCCTCAGGCGGACGCTTCTAACAGGCGTGGTGCCGTCATTCAATTCTTAAGCTGTGAAGATTTCGTCAACAGATTTATCAGAGCGATCGAGGAAGGGAATTTGTCTGGTTTTCAAAGCCAGTTTCGCACTGTCGATATGCTGGTAATCGACGACGTTCAGTTCCTGCGTGAACGCGAGCATAGCCAGGAAGAGTTCTTCCACACATTTAATGCCCTTTATAACAACGGCAAACAAATCATCCTCAGCGCCGACAGCCCGCCCGGCAAGATTCCTTCGCTTGAAGCACGCCTTATCAGCAGATTCAACTGGGGTCTGGTTACCAGAATAGACCCACCGAGCTACGAGACAAGAGTTGCAATCGTCCAAAAGAAGGCACATCTTCGGGGCCTTAATATTTCCGATGAAATAGCAGAATACATCGCTCGCAAACTGCACGCAAACATCAGGGAATTGGAAGGCGCTTTGACAACCATTTATGCCGTGGCGACTACCACCGACAAAGTAATCGACCTCGAATTAGCTCAGAGGGCTCTGGAAGGACAGATTAAAGCGGCAGCCAGACATATCAGTATCACAGATATTATCGAGGTGGTAACGAGCCATTTTGACGTTCGCCTTGCGGATTTGCAGAGCAAAAAGCGCAGCCAGAGCATTACTGAGCCTCGTCAGATTTGCATGTACTTAGCCAGAAATTTAACCAAACACAGCCTCGAAGAAATTGGCGGTCATTTGGGAGGCCGAGACCATACTACCGTTATGCACGCCTGCAGCAAGATAAGCCAGGCCGAGAAATCCGACCCCCAAATGCACACCCTATTGGGGGAGCTGACAAAAAAGATTACACAAACACCTCAAGCGTAAATACCTTGCTTGAATGATTATTTGATTATGGAATTTAACATATACAGGTAGTCTGAAAGCAACCGCGTTATCAGGAATTTTTGCCTTACGGTTTCTTTAGCCTTCTGGCCGATAGCTTTACCATCATCAGGGTTCTTAAGTAAATGAATAATTCTGTCTGCGAATCCTTCCGTATCTTTTGGGGCAACCAAAAAGCCATTTTCAGCATCCTCTATTTGAGAAGGTATGCCCCCTACATCTGAGGCTACAACTGGTGTGCCTTTCCACAATGCTTCGGTAACACAAAGGCAGAAGCCTTCTTTCGTCGATTTTTGAATTATTACGTCTGAAAATCGCTGGACCGCATTGACCAGTGTTTCGTTATTACCAACAACAAAAATAATATGGCCATTTTTATAAAGTTTATTGGCTTTTCGCAGGACCTTGTTGTACATCCTCATGCCTTCGGGGTCATCACTGGCCACGTTATAGCAGAAAACCAGTCTGCAATCGACTTTTTGCCTAACCAGCTTAAATACATCTATCACTCCCTCCGGATCCTTCCATGGGTCGAGCCTCGAGACCTGGGTAATTATCGGTTTGTCTGTGGGTATGCCAGCCTTGGTTATGTATTCAATCATGGTCTTCTTACTGATATCTTTATTCTTCTGGCTAAGAGGATTAATAGCTGGCAACATTAGTCTCTGATCAACCGGAAGGTCATCTTTGAAGTATTTTTCGCTTGATACAACAATCTGGTCATATTTAAGCAAAAAGCCTTTCAGAAAATCCCATAATTCTTTATGCGGGTTAGTCAGGTCTATGTGACATCGCCATATCCAGGGCTGGGATTTCCTGTAAGACTGTATGATTGAGAGCGGTTGAGGGTCATGAATAATGATACAATCATGGTCCAGGTGGGAAAACTTTGAAAAGTTCTCGTTGACTTGAAGGTATATGCGTTTTTTTCTTTGCGATAAATTTAGCTTCGCCCCTTGAAGAGCATTGTGAAAACTCTTTGTGACCTCAAAAAACTCCTGGCTCCCATGTAAAATTCTCCAGCCGGCATCTATACCCACATCATTCATTAGAAGCACGAGGGAATATAAAATCTCTGCTACGCCGCCACCCTGATATGTGGCATTTAGGTGGACAATGTGTTTGCCGTAGAGGCGCCTTGCCTTGGCGTAAATTTCAGCTAATGTATCGTCAGATACTATATGACGAAAATCTTCAAGACGTAACATACTAACTCCCTACCAATTCTTTGAGTAACGACCTAATCTCGTTCAGGGTATCCACGTTGAATCGGGCTTTTGAAATACTTATTCCTACTTTTATAGAATATGCCCCATTCGGTAGGACACTAAACATTTCTTCATCGGTATAATCGTCACCTGCCGCCAGCAAAAAATCCCAATCTTGCTTTCCAGTCCAAAATTCCGCTGCTCGGCCCTTGCTTACACCGATATTCCTTATTTCAAGGATCTTACTGCCTTCAAACACGCCGACATCGAGGTTTTCTGTCAGATTCAGCAGAGCGCCTCTTAGTTCCTGCTCTCTGAGATAGGCAAGCTCAGGGTCCGCTCTACGATAGTGCCAAACCAGACAAAAGTCCTTTTCTTCAACCGAAGAGCCTGCGGTTCGATCCGAATAAAGCTCGATAATAGGCCTAATTGTATCTTTCCAGTCTGCCTCCAAAGGTTGCATACATTGCCAGTCTTCACCTCTTTGTTTAATCCAAGCCCCGTGTTCAGCAACTAATGCTACGTCAAGGCGGCCAAGCCATTGAGCCAACGTTGCTTTGTCCCGACCACTTATTACTACAACATTGTTCTTAGGGTCGCTTGATAAACTCTGCAGCAAGCTCATAATTTCCTCATCCGGCTCTGCCTCTGCAGGCTTGCCTTTAAAACCTACAAGCGTGCCGTCATAGTCGAGCAGTAGCAATCGTTTCCGGCTTCTGGCATAATCATTAATCAATTTCTGCTTAGAAGGTTCGGATAGTTTGCGGACAGAGAGCTCTTGCTGTGTTTTTTTAATATTAAATAACGCGTTCAAAAAATCACTGCTCCATTTTGAAACATCATAACGTCTAAGCCTTTCCTGCATTAATCTGTTGCGCTCCATTTGCTCTAACAGGGGCATCTCGAGGGCTTCCTTGATGGCCTTTATTATTGCTCCTTTATTGTTTGCATTGACTATCAGGGCCTCGCCTAATTCACTTGCCGCACCGGCCATCTCGCTGAGAATCAAAACGCCTCTGCCTTCGGTTTTGGTTGCTATAAACTCTTTTGCTATTAAGTTCATCCCGTCCCTCAGGGGCGTTACTAAAGCCACATCAGCAACGTTGTACAGTGCTGTAATCCTTCTGAAGGACAGAAATCGGTAAAGATACCAGACAGGCACCCAGCCCATAGTTCCGTGTTCTCCATTGATCCTTCCCACAAGCTGCTCAAGCCTGTTTCTTAGCATCTTGTAGTCCTCAACGCCTGTGCGAGATGGGACAGCTACCATAATTAACGTAACTTTTTCCTTATATTCGGGATTTTTAGACAAGAATAAATCGAAAGCCTCTAATCGCTGAATAATACCCTTGGTGTAGTCCAGTCTGTCTATAGATATAATGATTTTACGCTTTCCTACTTCCTGAAGTATTTTGTCCACTTCCTTCCTAACGCCGGCTTTACTGATGGCCTTGGAGTATTTTTCGTAATCGATGCCCATAGGAAAAGCATCGACCTTGATAATACGGTTGCCCATACCGACTTTGCCTAAAGTATGTTCAAAACCCATTATTCTGCTCACGCTGCTGAGAAAGTGTCGAACATAGTCATAGGTGTGGAATCCTATTAGGTCAGCACCCAACAAACCGTTCAGAATTTCTTTTCGCCAGGGCAGGAGTCGGAACAACTCAAATGAAGGCCACGGTATATGCAGAAAAAAGCCAATTTCGAGTTCCGGCAGTTTCTCCCTAAGAAGTTGCGGAAGTAACATTAATTGATAATCGTGAACCCAGATATAATCACCAGGCTTGGCAATCTCAAATATCTCATCGCAAAAGATTTGATTCACCTGCTTATATGTCTTCCAGAAGTGCTCTTCATATACAGTACGCATTGGGAAGTAATGAAAAAGAGGCCAAACAGTTTTGTTGCAAAATCCCAAATAATAATGGTTGATGTGTTTTCTCGAAAGAAATATCGGCCGACAATTTTCACCAGCCAATCTTTCTCTGATTTGGTCCTTTCCCTCGCCGGTCAGCTTCTCGCTCGTTATTCCCGGCCATCCTATCCAGAGCTGCTCATAAGACTCCGAAAGTGAAGATAAGCCGGTGGCAAGACCTCCCGGGCTGGGGCGAAAGTGAAACTTCCCTGTTCTTTTTGTTATATTAAATGGCAGCCTGTTTGCAACAATAAGTAGTTTACTCATAATTTTCTCTCTTATTTAGTGGTATCGGCGAGGGGTCAATAAACGAGGGAAAATATAAAAAGCCGATGGAATTAAAGGAACAGCTTTTGTTTTTTTCTGTAACAATAGCATAACTTTGTATCAACTATAACAAACACACTGATGATCGCAAGGTTAAAAATGCATAAAAGCCAGTTATGTAGAAAAAAGTTATGGGTAAATGTTTTTTAGAAAACATAACCTTGTAGTATGGTTGCGTTTTTTGTTTTTTAATGGCAGGAAGAGTGGTTTTGCGATAATATATTACGCATATTGTCTTGTGATTGTGTGTTGTATTTATTCAATTGTAGATGCGATGGAATATACGACATACGCGATACGAAATACGAAACAGGAGCAAGTAAGCGAACAAGGAGCAAACGAATTTGACATTGGAAAAAAACACAAAGCAATCACTTCGATTAGCTCTGATTGCATCGGAGCATACAGTTTCTGAATACTCAATATTCTTAGAGCATCTATTAGTTGGTTTGGCGGACGAGTCGATTCCTGTAGCTTTGGTTTGTCCGCCGGGCTACGATGCGGACTCTCTGTTCACCGGCGCCGCTGAGGTTATCAACCACCCCGTTTTTAAATTGCCGTTGACCGGGCATCTAAATAGAAGGCTGCTTGTCGAACAGCTTGCAAAATTCAAGCCTACTGTTTTACACTGCCTGTGCGAGAGCGAGGCATTGCTTACAAAGCGATTGGCTCGTCGATTGGATTTGCCTTATGTGTTGATGGTTAATTCGCTTGCCAAGCATTTGGTTCGCTTTTCTGTTTCATCGAGGCTTTGTGCAAAAATCATTACCCCGGCTAAAAGTATCGCTGCTGATATTGCCGAAGCCTATCCTCAACTTGCCGAGCGGATTGAGCAGATAAATATCGGCACTTTTGTAGCCGAAGGCAACGTATGTTTTTCTGAGCCTTCCCACCCCGCTACTATTGTGATGGCTCATCCTCTGGATAATGCCGATGACTTTGAGAATTTATTTAACGCGGTCAGGCATCTAATGATTGACGGATATGAATTTATGATGATTGTAAGTGGCGGCGGACGGGCCGAAGGGCAATTGCGGAAATTGCTGGCTGCACTTGGTCTTTTGCAGACTGTTACCATTGTCCCAAGATTAAGGCCCTGGCGGTCGGTTCTTGCCACCGGCGATATTTTCATACAGCCTCAGCCCAGCTCTACTTTTAATACTTTGTTGGTAGAGGCGATGAGTGTCGGTTCCGCTGTCGCAGCCTGTCAGGGTGGCGTAGATGATTTAATTATTGAGGGCCAGACCGCCGTAATCTTTGACCCGAATGATGAGCTTAGTATAGCGGGTGTTCTGCAGCGTCTGTTAGACAGGCGCGACTTCGCACGTAAAATAGCCAAAGCCGCACAGGATTATTTAAGACAAAATCATACCGTCAGTAAGATGATTTCCGCAACCTTCCAGACCTATCACGAGGCACAACAGTGGCAGAAAAGCTGAAGGTGTTTTTAGTTTAAAAGGCCGTAGTCTTTCAATGTTTGTTCGAGGATGACTTTTTTATCCTCTTCCAGCGGTGTCATCGGTAATCGCAATTCGTCGGAGCACATATTGAGTATCGCCATTGCCGCCTTAATGGGTATCGGATTAGTTGCCAGGGTAAGCATACTTTTGCACAGCGTAAATAGTTTTTTGTGCCATTTCAGGGCTGAGACAAAATCTCCTTCAAGGATTAAATCGGTCAGTGCCTTGACATCTGCGGGCACTATGTTAGCCACGACACTGATAACGCCTTTGCCGCCGACCGAAGCCAACGGCAGCGTTAGGGAATCGTCGCCTGATATAATAGTAAGATCGCAACGGGTCGTAATTTCGCTGGCCTGGTCCAGGCTGCCGGTCGCCTCTTTAATTGCGACGATGTTTTCGAGTTCAGCCAAACGTGCAACAGTCTCCGGCGTCATACCGGCTCCACATCGGCCCGGTATGTTGTACAATACTATGGGCAGGTCAACCTCTTCTGCTATTGCCTTGAAGTGCTGATAAAAACCTTCCTGAGTTGGCTTGTTGTAGTATGGCCCGACCTGCAATGTTGCATCAGCACCTACCTTTTTTGAAAATTCGGTATATTCAATTGCCTCAGCGGTACTGTTTGAGCCGGCGCCTGCAATTACAGGTACCTGTCCGCCCACGGTCTTGACAACTCTTTCGATGACCTGTTTGTGCTCTTCGGGACTTAAGGTAGGCGATTCGCCGGTCGTTCCTACCGGGACTATCCCGTCTATGCCGCCCTCTAATTGGAATTCGATGAGCTCATCGAGCGTTTGAAAATCGATTTCGCCCTCTTGAAAAGGCGTAACCAACGCCACCATTGCCCCTGTAAACATTTTCGTCTCCTTTTATGAACTACGAACCGAATTTGTCTATTAATTTTATCATTTCGGCTGTTGCCTGCCTTATGCCGACGAAGACCGCCCGGGCTATAATGCTGTGGCCGATATTGAACTCACAAAGGTCTTTGATATGTGCCATTCCTGAGATGTTACGATATGTCAGGCCGTGGCCCGCATGAACCACCAGCTTGTTTTCCATTGCTAAGTCGCGGCCACACTTTAGCTCGCTCAATCTTTTTTTGATAGCTCTTTGACCCTTTGCGTTTGCGTACATACCGGTATGCAGCTCGATGGCGTCACAGCCTGTCCGGGCTGAGGTGATTATTTGCTCTTTGTCGGGCGCGATAAAGGTGCTTACGAGGATACGTTTGGTGTGCATTCTTTTGACGACCTCGGCAAGGCGTCTTTTATATTTGACGCAATCCAAACCGCCTTCGGTGGTCAGCTCGGCTCTTTTTTCGGGCACTAAAGTTACCTGGTCCGGCTTAATTTCTTCGGCGATTTTGACTATCGGTTCGGCCATACACATCTCAAGATTCAGTTTGCACGCGACTGTTTCCTTTAACAGCCGAACATCACGGTCGCAGATATGGCGTCTATCCTGGCGCAGGTGAATGGTGATTCCATTTGCCCCGGCCAATTCACATTCAGCCGCCGCCCAGACAGGGTCCGGCTCATCGGTCTTGCGCGCCTGCCGGACAGTTGCTACGTGGTCGATATTAACATTTAATACAGCCATTTTTTTGCCCTTAATAAACCTCAGCAATTATACCATCGCAGTGCTTTCCATCAAGGGAATATCTACAGAGTAAATTATAGAGGTTGTGGCCAGATTTTTTGGCAAGGTATTTTGGCCTTTTTTGAATCCGCCTACGGCGGACAAGATTGGGTTTGTTTGGGTTTGTTTTTTTGGGCCGGAAGGCGGTTTCATTTTCATAATCCTCCATAATATATACGTTTGCGTTCATTTTTGGAATCCGCCTACGGCGGACAAGATTGGGTTTGTTTATTCGGACTAAGAAATCGTCTTTTTTTCTGTAATCCTTTGTTAAAATTAAGTTTACATTCATTTTGGCTTTTCGTAGATTGGGTTTGATTGGGTTTGAATTGGGTTTGTTTTTTCCACTTAACCAAATGTCCAATTTTTCATATTTACTTTTCATATAAGAGTTTACGTTAATTTGAGCGTCCTTGACATTGGGTTTGTTTTGCATAATTCTCTGATAAATTCGTACGTTATATTTCGTAGATTGTATTTCCCCCGACAGAAAAGCAAGAAAGCTAAAATCGGGGGTAAACTCCAACGTATTGCGTGTTTCGTGGTACATTGTTAGGGGTTCATTGGTTAATTTAGTTAATATGGTTAATTTGGTTAAATGGCTCATTTGTTATTTTTTGAGAATTTTTGCCACCAAGTCACGAAGACTCGAAGGTAACCACGGATTACACAGATTTTCACGGATTAGAGAAATATAAAAAGTGCCACAGAGCACACAGAGACCACAGAGCTAGTCGGCTGGCGGCGCATCCTCGGCACAAATCCGGGCTGATGCGAGCATCGCCCGCAGCTTGTCCCTCGGCCGCTGGGCAACTTTACAGTTGCCCACTTGAAAACAAGTACGCCAGCCTGCTCTTTGATGTTGACTGAAACGGTTCATAGGATTAACTATCGACCATTCAATAACGATGCTTTTTGGCGTGTATCTGCTGATACGAAAACGTGCGGTTCTCCGCTATATCTTCGCCTGCTGGCGGTTTATGTTAACCTGCTGGCCCCTAAGGGACAGGCTAACATACGGGTATTTTAACATTTTTCAAACAATAGTCAACGAAAAAATGGCCAAAAAAGCACTTTTTTTAGCCCACATTTTACCAAGTGAGATAATGGATTCTCGTTAGTGAGGAGTGAGCTAAAGTGCCTAAAGTGAGCTAAAGTTGGATTCTCGTGTTTAAACAAAAACCTGCCGGGTAAACCGGCGGGCTAAACATTACGAATTCCATATTCTTTATTCTGTATTCCAGGAATCCTTACGGGGCTAACGGTATCTCTTTCATTATTCTCTCTTACATCCGCTCTGGTTGTCGGAATTCACGCTTGCACATCACAAATCAAAAAAGCACTGGACACCTTTAAATTCCTCTCCTTTAATTCCATGTTCAATCAGTATTTCTTTAGAAGTTCCTTGATCTGAGGTATCACTGACTCATTTAAGGTGAACGTGTCTGCAAACCTCGTGGCTATTTCGTTTCGTGTCAGGAATATAATGAAACCAGCAGTCGCTTTTGGCTTGAAATTAGAATGTTTTTTGAATTCGGCGGAAGTCATCTTCTTCTTTTCCAAGAAAACATTCCATAGTTGTCTTCTCTGCATTATGTTGCCGAGAATCTTTTTTTGTTTATAGGGAGTGATTGAATCAAAAAAGGTTTCAGATTTATTATTAACCGAAATATCTACTTTGGTTGCAGTAGGGATAACTCTGGTCTTTTTCAGTTGCCAAATGTGATTTTCAACGTCAGCACAATGGGCTATCACTTGGATAGAGGATGTTGATGTATCAACAAATGAACCCATCTTGCGCGCTATGTTACCGTAACTTCGAAGAAAGTCTTTACCAAACACCTCTTTGACTGCATTTGCGGGTTTGCGACGGATACCTGATTTACCAAATATCAAGAGTTCTTTTCCCGAATGGTTCCAGTCCACCTCAAAGATATGTTTATGCGTCTTATCAATCTCAATTAGAAGTTTAATATGCTCCTGTTTCACTTTTGGACTCAGCTCTTTTAGATAGGCCAGGCACAGAGCAGTTCGAGATGTATCCATTGGCTCAGCAGTCGTTCTGTATATCGACTTATGTGCGACTGCATTGGTTCTTTTAATATGTTTTTCTGGAAGGATTAGGCATTCTGCATTCCGCGAAAGAAACTGTTTCGCTAAAGCATTGTCTACTGTGTGGCCGCAGAGTTTTTCAGTAGTCTTAGCCAACAAGCTTACAAGAGGTTCCTCAGGTTCAGAGATAATCTTGTTCCATGCTTTTAGTAAGGTCTTTCGAATAACATTCTTCTTCTGTTGGCTCTCGTAGATAGATTTGGCATTCTCGATAGATTTACCAGATGAAATTTTGTCTCTCGAAAGGAGGTCTATGAACTTATCGGCCACATCCTCTGGTTCTTGTTGGAGAAAGTCTATGGTATAGAATTTCCTATCTTCCCAGGCCGCATCTTGTAACAGCGGGAGGTAGAACCACCAACTGACACCGTTAGTCAAGACTGCCAGCCCCACACCTGCTTGGAATGAATACTTAAGCAGTTGTTCATGGTGAGATTCCAGTTGTTCACGGATTCTCTTCACTTCAATAAATACTTTATCTTTGTTGTTAATTCTCAATGAGTAGTCCACACGTTGTGACTTGAGAGCGTATTCTGGGTAGACTTCGTTTATATCAAAGATGTCCCAACCAAGAGTAGATAGTATCTTTAAGACAATAACTTGCTTTGTTGCCTGTTCATCATAAGAATCGATTTCACGTATTGATTTTAGATCGTTTGCAAACGATATGAGTTGTTCTTTCATTTTATCTATCCTAAAGCAAGCCCTGAACACAACTGATAGTACTGGATCTAGTAAACATTTAAACTAAACATCCCCCAACTTCTTTTTTATCCATTCAGTGGCGCGAAACTCTTCGCCCATAGGACGACCGGAAAAACGGTCAAACAGAAAGTTTACAAACATCCTGATAGCCTCTCGGTCATTAATAAACCGCGCGATAAACTGATCTATATCATAAAGATCCCCATTTTCTTTCTGTGCTCTTAGGACTAATTGCCCAGCCACATTTCCTCCACGATCTTGTTTGTTCGATTGCGATTGTTCAATCTTTTCCTTCCACCATCCTTTTCCTTCCAACCCCATGAGATTTTTGACAGGACCACGTAGAAAATCGCAGAAACCCTCGCCCCACCACTCATTGCTATAATGGAGAGGTGAAACACGAAAGAATGGATGGACTAATTCGTGTGAGCAAGAATGAAGAAGCTTATCCTTTTTGAAATATTTATCTTCCCAGGGGATATATATGTAATTGTCTTCCTTACCACTCCAATTAGGTTGGGAGGCGTTTTTGTTGTGACCAACCATAATTCTTGAATTAAAGAATTGAGCTGGATTTAAGCAAGTAACGTATTTCAAAAAATCTGTCATAGCTTGGAGGGCATTAGCTATTTCATAAATGTCTCCTTGAAACTCATCAATGTAAACAAATATGATATCACCTCTTCCCTCAAGATTTTTACAATCCGGAAATTGATTATTGAAAATTCTTTGTTCGTGTGAAGTTATATCAAAATTCATAATCAATATTTTTATATGTATGACATAATGTTATAGGAAGTCGGGGAGTATACATATTTGTTTCTTTACCTGCCACTCTTTCATATCTCGTATCTCGTGAAGCGTATCTCGTGTTGTTTCCGCTCCCGGCTGCATCACGACTTTAGTCACGGAAAATAACACAAAAGAATGTAAAAGGCAAGGTGTTTTTTGGGGTTAATTGGTTAATTAGTGAATTAGTTAATTGGAAGGAAAAAGGAAAAGGCAAAGAAAATTTTAGCATTCCCTTACGCCTGCACCCCCGGCCAGAGACCGGGGCTAAATAAGCTCGACGCGGGGCGTCGAGTTGGTGTAGGGGGGGAAGGGGATTTGTGATTTGTGATTTGAGATTTCATATTGGTTGATGGGTACATCTCTGGTGTGGGCGGACCCCGGGTGGAACCCGGGGCTAAACGAAGCGGAGGCCCTGGCGGGGCCAGGGCGGTTTTTTAATTGACCCCCCAACGCTGCCTTATAGGCAGGTAAGATCATGGGGTTGGAGGGCTAAACAGTATTGCGCTTGCTTTAGTGCCTTATAGGCACGTAAGTGTTTGCTCGCAATGAGAAAGAGCTCAATGCTATGTGCCAAAAATGTTATGTGGTGCCAGAAAAATTAGCCAAACCCCATATAGCCCCTGCCATCTTAAATATTTGTATAATCATCACAAGACAAACCAGGGCATAAAGCAATCTTGGCAGCCATCGGGCGAATTCAATAAACAGCAGCTCGGCTTTGTCGCCGGCAATTTCAGCTATCTTATCAACCATTTTGTCGAGTTCGCCGATTTGTTCTCCGGTTTGCCAAATATTAAGGTAGTCCAAAGGTAATCTGTTAGAAAATCCTTTGTAGGCCATATTCCCTGCTGCTATGCTTGCCGCACCGCCTTGAAACATATCGGCTATGATTAAGTTTCCTGTTAGTTCGGTGGCTTGTGCCGCACATTCTTTTATTGGTACGCCGGCTTTGTAGAGCATATTAAAGCCCCTGCAATACCGGCATATTGAGAGCTGCCGAACAGCCTGCCCCAGAATTGGTATCCTCAGTATCAGGACATCTAAAAGTCTGCGAAAAAGTCCGTTGTTTGGTACGGAGTGGTAAACAGCCAAGGTTATTCCTATCAGCAGGTAAAGGAGACCTAATACTTTTGCAATCTGCATCATGTATTCGGTTGAGCTGATTTTGCCTAAAACCATAGAGGGAAGGGGAACAATAAATACCATAATATGAAAAATCATAAACGGCAGAATTAATCCTGAGATGAGAATTCCCTTTATTCGATTTTTAAACTCATACCAGTTGGAGAGCATCTTAAAACAATTGGGCAATTCACCCGAGAATTCCGCTGACTTTAGCAGCATTAAATCCAGCCTGGCAAAGACCATGGGATATTCGGCCATCGAATCTGCAAAGGTATTGCCCCGGGAGACAGATTTACTTAAGCCGGAGAAGATGTTCCTCAGATGTCCTTGTAATCCTTCGCTGACCGTGTCAAGTGACTTTATTATCGGCAGCCCTGCATCGAGCAAAACTGCGAGGTCGTGATATATTATTGCAAGTTTACTGCTCACGGCGAGCCTCTTTTATATCCGCTATAATGCGTTGATAGTTTTATGGTCAGAAGTATCATATCGATTGTATCAGTATCGCGGTTTACATCAATAAATTAAGCCGATAAAATATTCGGGAAATTTTCTTTTTTTACGATAATCTGTTGATTCATTCTGCTTTTGTTATATATATTTTATAGAGGTGTAGCTTTTTAACGAGTTACTGATTAATGAAATGATTCGAGGGATTAACTATGAGGCTTAAGTCCATATCCTTATCTGTTGTTGTTCTGGTTTGCGCGACGCTTATGCTCGTCTCATGCAGTAGCTTTTCGATTGGCGCGGGTTCGGGCCACAGGCGCATATACAAACATGGACCTCCGCCGCACGCTCCCGCGCACGGTTATCGCCACAAACAGCACGGTGTGGAGCTCGTTTATGATTCAGGACGCGGCGTCTATGTTGTCATTGATCTTCCCAACCATTACTACTTTAAAGGCCGTTATTATCGCCGTGGCGAAATTCAATGGGAAGCAGGCGTCCATATAGACGGTCCGTGGGAGTTTGTATCTGAGGATGCACTGCCTAAGGGTCTTCGAGCCAAAGAGAAGGGCAAAGGCAAAGCCAAGGGTAAATCGAAAGAACATCCCGGCCGTGGCCTCGGCCTTGAAAAAAAGGATAAGTAGTAACTGCACTCCCTGTTTGTCATCCTAAAGCGCAGCCGAAGTATCTGGCTTATAGGTGAATAATAACGGATCGATGCTAAGAATCTCAAGCAGTCTGAGCCCTTTCTTTGAACCATTTCAAAAAAGTTGAAGAAGCTGCTTTATTGATATGACCTTGCACCGGAATAACATAAAAATAAGCGTGTCTCGAAAAATATATTGCGACGTTTTTTATTTTGTGTTTTGGTGGCATACCATCGATACCAGCAATTTTGTACAAGGTATAATACCCGATGAGCTGATTGTAATAGTCTCTTGTTAGCTGTAGTTTCTTTGTAGTTTTTATCTCAACCAAGGTATCATCAACAATCACGTCTGCATCAGCTCCTCCAACCAACTTGGAAGCTTCACCGAATGTTGGATTTAGCAAACACACTTTCTTTGTCTTAAAGAGGTTAGGATCGATAATGCCGATCAAGTTCGCCAGGTCCTTTATGTCTTCCTTGCTGACAGTGTCAAGTTCTACATAGTCCTCGAAACGGCCAGTTCTAAAGATGATATCGAGATTGGCAAGCAGCATCGCTGAGGTTAGAAGAGTCTTAGTTATCTTGCCTGTTTTGAGATACACTTGATATTCGTTGCGGGCTTCCGATAGGATGCGTTTTATTTTGCGAAACATTGCCATATCGGCCTTGTCTGGCTTCAGGGCTGGCTCGACATCCACCTCACCCGTGTCGGCATAAATAACAAACCCTTCTTTGAACGTGAATAAAACCTTAAGTGATTCTTCCGCGACCCAGCGTTTATCAAATGCCTGTGGGTTTAACCGCTTTAGATAAAACCGCAAAAGATAATCGAACGCGGTTCCCACCAAAAAGTAATGTACTGTTAATGGTGGAGCTAATAATTCTTTTTTTTCAGTAAGTCTCGGTTTCGGGAACTCTTGTTGGAATTTTTCTTTAACATCATTATTCTTCAAAAATGAAGTTAGACTCATAATCCACTTACTCCGAATCGCATATTTTTTGCTCTCTGCTTCAGCGCGGCTGGATATAAAACGCACCCAGACGTAGCAGAATCACACAAAGTCAATTTTCTCCGGCTGACACCGTATGTCAAGAGCATTTTCTCAGAGCCATCATAACTATGTTACTTGGCTAATTTTCTTGATAAATCTGCTTTTTCTGTTTATAAATCTGCTAAGGAATTGAAAGGGACAAGTGCCATTGTTACCGGCTCAGGCGAGTGATGTATTTAGAATAACACGGCAATAATTGGTTATCAATAGTAAATGGCAAAGCTATGAAATTAAGTTGGGCCAGTCGCATTACGATTCTCAGGATATTGTTGATAATTCCATTTGTCAGCTTTATGTTGAAGGTTAATGACCCCGTACTTAGCCCCGCTGCACGGTATGCAATGCGATATGTTTCAACTGTCATTTTTTTGTCTATGGCGGTTAGTGATGCTATTGACGGTTATTTGGCTCGCAGGAAAAAGCAGATTACAAAGCTCGGTGCATTTCTTGACCCACTCGCGGACAAGCTGCTTATGACCTGTGCGTGCCTGCTGTTGTCCTCGCAGCGAGGACATGTGGAAGATTTTCTGCTGCCGCCGACGGTTGTGGTTTTGATTATCGGCAAGGACCTGTTTTTGCTCATCGGTTTTGTTATTGTTTATCTTATTACTTCACAGATTCGCATTGCTCCTGTGTTCATCGGTAAAGTTGCCACTACCCTGCAGTTGTCGATGGTGGCGGGAATTCTGATTGCTCCTGAGGTCTCCGGTGTTTTGCCCGGCTGGATTTGGTTTTTGCGGGTTCTCTGGTGGTCGGCTGCCAGTACCGCTATTTTGACAACGCTTATTTACATTCGCAACGGAAGTCGATATATTGAACAGTACGAACAAAGCCTGGCGAACAATAGTCCTTAGCCAATAGTATTTAACAAATGGCGACTCACAACTCGAAGCCAGAAACGCAGAATGTCAAATACGAGATAAGAACGTGGCTGTACGATTTAGTGAAATAAGGGAGGTTCTGGATGAGCTTCGACGCGGCAAAATGATTGTCCTCGTTGATGCGGAAGACCGTGAGAACGAAGGCGACCTGGTCTGCGCTGCCGAGAAGGTAACTCCTGAGATTATTAACTTTATGGCCAGGTTCGGTCGTGGTCTTATATGTCTGCCACTGACGGCTGAAAAATGTGATTCGCTTGGTCTGTATCCACAGACCGTTGACAGTACCGCCCGGTTTGGAACGGCTTTTACAGTCAGTATTGACGCAGCCGAAGGAGTAAGCACCGGTATCAGCGCATCCGACCGGGCGCAGACGGTTCAGACTGCAATTGCTGATGATGCCAGGCCGGGCGACCTTATTCGTCCCGGTCATGTATTTCCACTGCGTGCTCGTGAAGGTGGAGTACTCATTCGAGCAGGGCAGACCGAAGGTGCAGTTGATTTGATGCGCTTAGCGTCTTTAAGGCCGGCCGGTGTCATCTGTGAAATTATGAACGAAGACGGCTCGATGGCACGAGTGCCGGAGCTGTTGAAATTCTGCGAGAAGCACGATCTTAAAATTGCCTCAATCGCCAAGCTCATAGAATATCGTCTGCAGCGTGAAAGTCAAATCAAGCGCCTTGAGTGCGTCAATTTACCTACCGACTACGGGGAATTCACGCTTATTGGCTATGAAAGCGTTACTTCAGCCGAGCCACATCTGGCATTGTGCAAAGGCAGTGTTGGCCGGCTCGATGAAAACGGCAAAACCATCGAGCATAACGAGCCTGTGCTGGTCAGGGTGCATTCGGAATGTATGACCGGCGATTTGTTTCATTCGCAGAGATGTGAGTGCGGCTATCAATTGATAACTGCGATGAAGATGATAGAAAAAGCCGGCAAAGGTGCCTTGATTTATCTGCGGCAAGAGGGTAGAGGCATCGGCCTGACCAACAAACTACGTGCTTATAAGCTTCAGGAGCAGGGCCTTGATACTGTTGAGGCCAATCTACAGTTAGGCTTTATGGCTGACAAGCGTGATTATGGAATCGGTGCCCAAATCTGTCGCGATTTGGGACTCAGGAAGGTACGCATACTGACAAACAATCCTAAGAAGATTAGCCGCCTTGAGGTTTATGGTATAAAGATTGTTGAGCAGATACCGCTTAGAGCTGAGCCGGGCAAACACAACATCGACTATTTGCGAACGAAAAAACGCCGCCTTGGCCACATGCTTGATGAGGATTTATGAAGTCAGAAATCAGAAGTCAGAAATCAGAAGTTAGAAATCAGAAGTCAGAAATCAGAAGTCAGAGTCTGTCTTCTGTCCTCTGTCGTCTGTCTTCTGTTTTCTGTCGTCTGTCCTCTGTTTTTTGTCTTCTATCCTCTGTCGTCTGTCTTCTGGCGATGCTTTTGGGGGGCGGTGGTTGTGAGCAGATGCCGAGGCTTTCTGAACTTACTACGCAGACCGATAACGATTTTGAAAGGCTCTCTGTTTATTCTCATTTTGCTCCGGCGAAAATCAGTATTATGCCGCTAACTGAATTTATCAATCCCGGCGGTACCCGACAGGCTAATATGAATCTTTACGTCAGTTTGCTGGATTCTTTCGGTTCTCAGATTAAATCACCCTGCGTATTTCGTTTTGAATTATACCAAAGAGTTCAGCGCTCGGCTGAGCCTAAGGGAAGGAGAATTATTATTTGGCCGGATATTGATTTAACTGAACCGGTTGCAAATGACGAATACTGGCGGGATTTTTTAAGGGCTTACGAGTTCAATTTGCCTTTCGAGTTAGCCGTAAACCAGAGCTACATATTACAGGTAACGTGTCTGTGCCCGACCGGCAGGCGCCTCTCAGACGAATTCGCCCTTAAGCTCACAAAATGAGAAAGTGCCTAAAGTGTCTAAAGTGAGCTAAAGTTGCCACAACGTCGTTTGCAAAAGTTTTTCTTGACCAAGAGATAGTTGATTTGTTATAAATAAAATCAGTGAGGTTCGTACTCGCAGAAAGCAGAAGACAGACGACAGAGAACATAAGACATCTGACATCTGATTTCTGGCTTTTGATGTGTGGAATCTTTGTAGTTTTTCGAGAAAGGAGGAGTTATGGCGTGAGGTACGGAGTTGTGGTGGAAACTTTGCGCTTCGCAGTGAAGAAGTATTACATATCTATTAACAACCTATATTTATTTTTTGAACCCCGCTCGTCGTCCGCAGGATGCCTTGCGGCAAAGACGGGACGGGGTGAAGGAGGATTATTATGTCTAAGAAATTGATTTATCTAATTTCTGTTTTGGTGCTGAGCGTGGCAGGTAATACCTTAGCTGACCTCGTGGTCCATTGGAGTCTTGATGAGGGGTCCGGCACGACTGCTCATGATTTTTCCGGCAATGGCCACGATGGCACCTTGAATGGTGACCCACAATGGGCGACTGGGAAGACAGGTAGTGCGCTGGAGTTCGATGGTACCGGCGACTATGTGGAGGTCGAACGGGTCGTGCAGGATGACTTCACGTTAATGGCCTGGATTAAAACAGATACGCCTGGACTTAGCCTGGGCTCCCAGGGTTATCAAGGCAGCGGGCTGATATGGTCGGATGTTGCTGGCGTGGCGAATGACTTTATCCTGGCGGTTCTGGGGACAAAACTCTCATTTTTCTGTGGAAACCCCGACCTGTCAGTAAACTCAGACAGGGACATTGTAACGGGCGAATGGGTCCATGTTAGCGCGACGAGGAGTGCACAGGAAGGAAAAATCAGTATATATATCAACGGTGAACATGAGAACACTATTGACCATGCGAATAATGGCCCATTGGATGCTCTGGATACGATTGCTGTCGGAGGGAATGTCCTCGATTCACGATACTATACAGGGCTTATCGACGAGGTCCGCATCTTCGACCACGTTTTGTCGGGGGTTGAGGTTCTGAGCGCTATGCAAGGCCAGATATGGCCTTATGCCTGGGGCCCTGACCCGGCTGATGGAGCCCTCCATCCGGATACATGGGTGAACATTTCCTGGAGGCCGGGAGGTCATGCGGTCTCGCACGATGTTTACTTAGGCGAGAATTTTGACAATGTGAACGACGGTGCCGGTGACACTTTCCGGGGCAACCAGGCCGATACGTTTTTCGTTGCGGGCTTTCCCGGATTTCCTTATCCGGATGGCCTTGTTCCGGGCACGACATATTACTGGCGAATCGATGAGGTCAATGACACCGAGCCGAACAGTCCGTGGAAAGGCGATGTCTGGAGCTTTAGTATTCCTCCCAAGACCGCGTACTACCCAGACCCGGCTGATGGTGCCGAGTTTGTAGATACGGGTGTGCAGCTTAAATGGACGGCAGGTTTCGGTGCGAAATTACATACCGTATTTTTCGGTGATAATTTTGACGATGTGAGCAATGCAACCGAAGGTCTTCCTCAGGGAACTACGACCTATAATCCCGGTCCACTTAAAACGGGTAAGACTTACTACTGGCGTGTCGATGAGTTTGATATTATCGAGACGTATAAAGGAGACGTCTGGAGCTTTACTACTGAGGGCGCCGTTGTGAGCCTGAAGCCTTCGAATGTCGCTGTGGATGTAAAGCAGACACAGATTCTTAGCTGGTCGCCGGGAGAAGCAGCCGCTTCGCATGAGGTCTATTTCGGCACAGATAAAGAGGTCGTGCGCGATGCCGATACAAGTTCGCCGGAGTACAAAGGCACTAAGGCCCTTGGTTCTGAGAGCTACGACCCCGGAAAACTTGAATGGGATGTCACTTATTATTGGCGTGTCGATGAGGTCAATAACACCAACCCAGACAGTCCCTGGATAGGTCCTGTCTGGAGCTTTACGACAGCTAACTTCCTTATCGTGGACGATTTTGAGGACTACGATGCCGGCGAGAACCAGATATGGTACTCGTGGAAAGATGGGCTTGGCTATGGCACGCCGGGTACTGAACCCTACTTTGCCGGTAACGGGACCGGCTCAGCCGTGGGCGATGAAAACACTCCTTCTTACACAGAGGAGACTATCGTTCACGGAGGCAACCAATCGATGCCTGTATTCTATGACAACAGCATCCTCAGATATTCAGAGGTGGAGAAGACGCTGACTTATCCGCGTGACTGGACCGAGAATAGTGTCACCACGCTGACGATTTGGTTCAGGGGCAATTCGGCTAACGCTTCTGAGACGTTGTATGTTGCTCTCAATGGCAGCGCTGTGTTCTCTTATGATAATCCTGATGCAGCCCAGATAAATGAGTGGACACAATGGAATATTGACCTGCAGGTGTTCGGCATAAACCTTGCTAATGTCAATACGATTGCCCTTGGTTTAGGCAATAAGAATAACCCGCAGGCTGGCGGTTCAGGTACAATGTACTTTGACGATATTCGTCTGTATCCTCCACCACCGGAGCCGTAAGCCGAGATTAAGGTGGCCCCCATTGCTTCTGCCGTAAGGCATCTGCCACAAGGCATCCTTTGGACTTCGGATTGCGAAGCAACATATAGGGGCGCGGTTGATATAGCAGATTTACGTCAATTCGGGGCCTATACCGATTGATTCGGTATAGGCCCTGCTTGTATTCGTATTGCATATCTTGTATCTTGTTTGAGATACGCTTTCCTGGCTGGACGCCGCAGCGACTGCAAGCAACACGAAATTTACTCTCCTGACTAAATTAAATTGACCTGACAAAGCGAATCTGCGATTATATCCTGCGGTTAAGCCTCACCTTTGCTGTATTTTTGTCTAAAAAGAGGAACTTTTTGAGGCAAAATTGGTCTAATTAAGGGTAAAACCGGTGGTGGAAGTGGCAAATATGGATACATACGCTTCTAAGAGGCGTATCGACATTGACGACGCTGTATTGGTTAGGCGGTGCTGGCAGGGCGATTCTGCAGCAATGGAAGAGCTCATTCTTAAGTATCAGAATCGCATCTACAACGTGGTCTTAAAAATATGTGCAGACCCCGATGATGCCGCGGAACTCACCCAGGAAACATTTGTCAAAGTAATAGAGAACATAGATAACTTCGAGGGCAGAAGCGGCTTTTATACATGGGTCTTTAGAATAGCCGTTAATCTGACCCTGAATTGCTGCCAGAGAAACGCCAGAATTGGCTTTAGATCTCTGGATGCGAGTGAAGCCAAGGCGGAATACAGCAGCCAATCAAATCTCGCGTTGAAGGAGTTTTTGAGCGATGATAGCTCACCTGACCCTGCGGCGGTGGCTCAGAACAAAGAATTGTACGAGATAGCTATTGAGTCGTTGATGAAATTGGATGATGCACAAAGAGCCGTCGTTGTTTTGCGGGATATCGAAGGTATGAATTATGCCCGGATTGCAAAGGTATTGGATATCGAGTTAGGCACAGTCAGAAGCAGATTGAGTCGGGCCAGAAGTAAGCTAAGACAGATTTTGGAGGCCATTTTGCAATGAAAGAAATTCCAAATATGGACGAAAAGCTCAATAGCTTCATTGATGGAGAGCTGCCGGCCAGGCAGCAGACCGAGGTTCAACGGCTGGTACATCACGAAGAGAAAATTGCACAACGGCTGCAGCAACTGCAAAGATGTAAAATGTTGCTGAGCTCTTTGCCTGTTGCCGAGGCTCCGCCACAGATATTGGAGAATGTAAAAGCTTCCTTAGCCAGGAAACCGCTGCTGGTCGAGCAGCCCTTGGTTGTTGACGAAAGGGCCGGAACAAGACACCTGCTGGGTCGCAAGCTTTTTGCTGCCGCTGCTATGCTCGGCCTGGTTGGCATTTTGACGGCGGTAGTTTACACCATTGTGGCTCCTGAAACTGTCACGCAAAGACCGGTTGCAGTTGAGCGCCGAGAGCCGCCCCCGACAGTTGACGTGGTAAAGCCCGGACCGACAATAGTTGCGGCACCATTTAGCGGCAGGCTTGAATTGCGAACAAGTTACCTGCCTGCTGTTGTAGCATTTATTAACAGGGCGATTGAAGATAATATCCCTTCAGATGAATGGATTGCATCAGACAAAAGCAATGTCAAAAAACCACATGCTCTTATTTGCGGCAGCGAAAGCTTTAATTTATTGTTGGCTGAGCTGGGCAATATTTGGGACAAGCTGGATTCGGCTGCTTTATTTGTTGACACCGAAGTGTTTGGCGAACAGGTTGTGGTTGACGCAGTTACCGCTGAGCAGATATCAGGGATTGTCAACCAGGACGATTCCAAAAGGCGTTTGGAGGTGGCGAAGGATTTTGCAGTCTTGAACAATATGGCTGAGCATTTACCCGGCAGAGAGATTTTAGCTGCTATCGATGATACTACGGTGGGTTGGATAACTCCGCCAAAGCCGGTCTTGACCTGGAATCAGAAAACAGTAAAAAAATCGCCGGCCAGGACCAAAGAAAACAAAAACATACATCTTACAATTACGGTTGTGGGCGGTGACTAAGGGACTGCTAATTTTGGCACCCATGTCTGCATTTATCAAACAGCAGTTGATTTGCTCCGAAAGGGATTCAGCGTGGATGTGATTGCGGATGCAGTTTCTTCGAGAACGCTGGAGAATAAGCAGATTGCAATAGACAGAATGGCCGCCGAGGGGATAAATATCAGTTGCAACGAGATGGCTTTATTTGAACTGCTCAAGACCGCCGAACACCCCCAATTCAAAGAAATTGCCAAACTGATTAAGTAATATCGGCTTTCCTTTTTAATATCATTCTCTTTTTTTTGTGCATTTTTACCGGTCAGAAGCATGAAAATAAAAAGAAATTCAAAAATATTCTATTTTTACTTGAAAGATTCGACATATGTCGAATATACTCTAAAGATATAGAATATGGAGGTATAAGATATGCCGAAGTCGAGAAAAATCAAGAGGGCACGCCGGGAAAAGCCGGCTGTGGAACTAACCCAAGCCGAATGGGAAATAATGAAGGTGGTCTGGGAAAAGCAGCCCTGTGCGGCCGGAACCGTCCAGGAAGCGCTGGCTAAAAGCAGGGACCGCGCCTACAGCACGGTAAAAACCACGATGGACAGGATGGCCGAGAAAGGGTTTCTTCAAATCGAAAAAATCCGCAACCTTCAGCTTTTCCGCTCCTGCATAAGTGAAGTTGACGCCAAACGAGGCGAATTCCGCAAGATGCTCAAGCGTGCCTTTGATGGGGCATTAACTCCTATGATGCAGTTTCTGATTGAACATGAAGGCCTTTCAAAAGCCGAATCAGCACAGCTACGTAAACTTGTAAACAAGGCTAAAAACAAGAAGGATTGAGTACGAACAAAATAAACCAAACTGGGAGATAAAAAAATGAACCAGGCAATTAACACGTGTATAACAGGTTTGAACAATATCGGCCAGGGATTTTGGGATTATGCGGCGGGTATATTTATCCAATCCAGTGTGCTGATTATTTTGTTGCTAATCATTGATTTTTTGCTGCGAAAACGGGTGCGAGCGGTGTTCCGTTATTGTCTGTGGATGCTGGTATTTATAAAGCTCGTTATGCCGGCCTCTTTCACATTGCCTACAGGAATTGGATACTGGATGGGGGATTATTTTCCAAGTGAAGTTTCTATGGCAAAGTGGATACCGCAGACAGAAGAAATTGTACCAACAACTCTTAACATACATCAACGTTCAATTCCTTTAGAACCTATTGTGATGAATGAAACCGCAGTTATTGACATATATCAAGGTTCAATTCCTTTAGAACCGGTTATAACGAATGAAACAGCAGTTACTGGAATAGAACTTGAACATATTTGTTGGCAGGGACTGGTATTTTTAGGCTGGCTCGTTGGGATGCTAACTCTTTTAGCATTACTCGTTCAGCGGATTTGTTTTGTCAGAGGGCTGATTGCTCAAAGCAGACCTGCAAATGGGCGATTACTTGAGTTGCTGGATGAATGTCGCTGCCTGATTGGTATTCGCCGAAATATTGAATTAAGATTGTCCGGCAATAGGCTTAGTCCTGCTGATTGCGGATTATTTAAGCCAATCATTTTGATGCCGACTACTCTCCCTGAAAAGCTATCGCGAGAGAAACTAAAGGCCGTTTTGATTCACGAACTTGCTCACATTAAGCGAGCAGACGTTTGGGTGAACTTAGTGCAGACCATGTTGCAGATCGTGTATTTTTACAATCCGTTCGTATGGATTGCAAACGCGATGGTTCACAGGGTCAGAGAACAAGCGGTTGACGAAATGGTACTCGTTACGCTCAAGCCGGAAACTAAGAGTTACAGCAATATGCTGATTGATATAGCGGAAATGGCGTTTTGGAGGCCGAACTTCAGTTTACATCTTATTGGCGTAGTAGAATCGAAAAAGGCTTTAGAAAGGAGGATTAAGCATATGTTAAGCAGACCTGTACCAAAAAGTTCAAAACTCGGATATCTTGGATTAATCGCGATTATTGTTATTGGCGCGATATTATTGCCGATGGGCAGTAATTCCATTGCCGAAGCTGCCAACACCCAGAAAAATTCTCGTGAGCATTCCGAGACTAAGACAATCGTGCCTGGGCTGCGAGTTGGTGACTACACCCTTGGCATGAGCAAAGATGAGGTGTTGAAAAAACTGGGAGAGCCAGAAGCGATTTTCTGGGGGGGAGAAAGGTACACCCTTGACAATCTTCCGAAAAGGTATTTCATGTCCTTTGGTGATATTTCCTTTGAAATATACGATGATGCGGTCAAAGGGATTACTGCGATAAGCCCTTATTACAAATTCACCAACGGATTAGGAGTGGGGGACTCGGAGCAAAAAATCAAACAAGCCTTTGGTGACGACTTCCATCTCAAGGAATTCAAGGGAGCAGATCATCTCACTTACGAAGACGAAGGTCTCATGTTTGAAATCCACAAGAAAAACAGAACGGTAATGGAGATCAACCTTTACCAGCCAAAGCGCAATCAGGATGATGGTACGAAGGCATTGACTCCATCGCGCTTAGAGCCATTCGATAATGTATGCGGCAAAGACCTGCGTACTCATGACTTGCGAAATGCAGGCCGCATCCTGGATACCCTGGAATTCAACCAGGAGACCCTTTGGCCGACACCAGATCGACTGCCTGAAGGATTCGATCCGAATGCGCTGCTGCAAGAGGGCATGAACCCGGGACTCGGGATTCAGGCCCTGCACGCCGAGGGAATCACCGGGGCAGGAGTGCATGTAGGTTTGATCGATCAGCCGCTTCTCTTGGATCATCCGGAGTACGCCGGTAAGATCGTCTCTTATCACGACACCGGCTGCGGCACGAGCATGAGCAGCATGCACGGTCCTGGCATGGCCAGCCAGTTGGTGGGCAGTCGATGCGGTACAGCCCCGGGTGCTAAGTTACACGTTGTGGCGGTTCCGTCTTGGAAAGGGGATGCCGACTATTATGCCCGGGCCCTGGACCGGCTCGTGACGCGCAATCGAGAGGTTCGCAAGGATCAGAAGATACGCGTGGTATCGGTGTCGGCACAACCGTCCGGGGAGGGATCGGACTACGCCAACCAATCCCTGTGGGACCGGGCCGTGCAGCGAGCTCAGGCCAATGGTATCCTGGTGTTGGACTGCACCTGGCATCACGGCTTCGTGTCACTCTGCTGGTTGGATCCGCAGGATCGGGAAAGCGTCAAGGCCTGTACCCCAGGTTTCCGAAACGGGAATGTGGAGGTTGATAAGGTGCATATCCATGTGCCGTCCGCACCACGAACCGTTGCTGAGGCTTCCGCCGAAAGGCCCTATGGTTACGCCTACGACGGCGGCGGCCGTCGAAGCAGCAGGCCGATGTCTAAGAACGGATACAGCGATACTATCCCCTATGCCGCAGGCATTCTGGCAATGGGCTGGCAGGTTCGCCCTGATCTGACCCCTGCACAGATCAAGGAGATGCTCTTTACGTCGGCCTATGTGCATAAGAGCGGTGCAAAGGTCATCAATCCCACGGCGTTTATCGACCTGGTCCGAAACAAAAATGACAATCAACGCGTACAGGCGCCTCCACAAACGGACTCTGAGACTTATACCATCGTGCCCGGATTGCGCATTGGTAACTATACGCTCGACATGAGCAAAGACGATGTGTTGAAGGAGCTGGGAGAACCAGAGGCCATTCAACTCGGGAAAGACGATGTTGATGTTGTTCGTCCTGGGGAAGAGAGGTACAGCCTTAAAAATCTTCCGCGTGAACATATTTTGTCCTTTGGTAACATTTCCTTTTGGTTCAGTGACGATTCAATCGAAGCGATTGGCGTGCGTAGTCCTCTCTACAAACTCAGCAACGGGTTGGGAGTGGGTGACTCGGAGCAGAAAATCAAACAAGCCTTTGGTGAGGACTTCCTTCTCGCAGAGGTCCTGGGGAAGGATTTTCTCTTTTACGAAGCCAAGGGTCTTGGATTCGAAATCCACAAGAAGAACCAGACCGTTGCCGAAATCGTTGTTTATCACCAAGAAGGCGATCGTGATACACGACATCAACAAGAGCAATCGGAGCGTACCAAGCTCGTTCGTCAAGCGGTTGCAGACGGTCGTATTTCCTTTAAGCTCACAACACCTGATGAATTCAAGGCCATTGCCGGGCAGCCGACCAAGGAGTGGACTTACGACGACGGCGAAGTCATATATATGGAGTATCCGGGTGTTCAGGTTAAGTTCTTTGGCAAACCAGAGATTAACATTCCACATACCGTGTTGTATGTAATGTGCGAAGGGATGGGGATTGATATCGGTCAAGACCGTCCCATTGATGAAGGAGATATCGATCAGCAACCTGGTCGTAGTTCGAGCAAAGACGTTTCAACCCTCGTTCGTCAAGCGGTTGCAGACGGTCGTATTTCCTTTAAACTCACAACACCTGATGAATTCAAGGCCATTGCCGGGCAGCCGACTAGGGAATGGACAGAGGCTGATGATGAACTCATATACATGGAGTACCCGGATATTCAAGTTAGTTTCTTCGGCAAACCGGAGATTAACACCCCACACACGTTAACGAGTCTACGGTGCGAAGGGAGGAGAATCGATATCGGCCGGAACCGTCCCATCGTGCTGCGCAATGAAGGAGATCTCGATAAGTTTGGAACATTTTGGGGCTATAGCAGCGTGGATCTAAGCCGGCTTGATCTGTCTCAAAAGGGCGAGCTCCTGAAAACAATGCCATTTGACAGTCGCACTGTATGGCCGGAAGCCGATCGTTTGCCGCCGGATTTTGATCCCAAGGCTGTCATGGAATGGGGTAAGTATCCTGGATTAGGAGTGAAGCAATTGCATGAACAGGGTGTCACCGGCAAGGGCGTTCACGTGGCCATTATTGATCAGCCCTTATTGTTAGGTCATATAGAGTATAAAGATCAATTAGTAAGTTATAAAGAAATACAGACCGGAAATGCGGACCCGCAGATGCATGGCCCTCCAGTTGCGAGTATACTTGTCGGTAAAACATGTGGAGTGGCACCAGCGGCAATTTTACATTACTGGGCCGAACCCTCTTGGAAGGGAGATTACAAGTATCGATGTATAGCGCTTGAGCAAATCATCCAATACAATAAAGAAAAAACCAAATCAGAACAAATCCGAGTCGTCTCAGTATCGAAAGGATTCTCCCCAAGTGAGCCGAACCTTGACAGGTGGAAAACACTATTAGAGAAGGCAAAGCAATCAGGTATATATATCGTTCATTGTGGGAGTATGGGACTCGGCGCGGGTTGCCGGTTTCTTAAAGATTCGGACAATCCTGCCAACTATAGACTCTGCGCCTTCCTGCAGGAGGGAGGCTTCCATGGAAAGCCAGGCATCTTCTTTACTCCCATCGACCATCGAACCACAGCAAGCCATAGGGCAAGAGACGCTTATACCTTCTGGACTCGCAGTGGATTGAGCTGGGGAGCACCCTATTATGCCGGCGTGGTAGCCCTGGGCATACAGGTCAATCCTGACCTGCGCCCCGACCAGATAGACAAGCTTCTTTATGACTCAGGCTGGGATTTCCAGAAAGGCAGATTGATTAATCCAGTTGGTTTTGTTGAAGCTGCTAGGAGTCTGTCCGAGTAATAGCTTTTGAAATCCATAAGTACTTGCAAACGCTATCTCATGTTCGTCAGTTGTGCTCGTAAGTCCTTGGAAAATAAAATATTGTCACTACATAAAATGCTGCTTAAGGTAAAAACGTTGTTTATCAATCCTAAAACGCCGATTTGACCTCAAAAGTTATCCACGAAGTGACGAACATGTGTTAGGTCGTTATGATACCCCATCCGAGCTTATGGTTTCTTCCTTCTTGTTCTTTAAATAGATGTACTTTTACTCTGATCCGATATAGTTCCCTTTATCATCAAAGTAATCTCGAATATTGGGAGCTCCCTTGCCTGTTTCAGTTGTAATGTGAGCGCCTGGCCCGCGTTCAGCTTTCTTATTTGTTATAGTAATATGGTCTTTATCGCCACCTCCTTTGACTACTCGAACCCAACCACTTTTAGTGGACTTACCTAAGTCTGGATATTTCTTCTTTCCACCAAACAATAATTTGAATTTAAACATGTTTTTTACCCTGCCGCGGTATTTCCTTGGAGTCCAGGACAAGAGCTTACGTTGAAATAGTATCCTCAATCCCAGAATCTCTAACCCGATAAGTGCCAGCCACGAGCCCGGAGAAAAGGGTGTTAGCGCCGCAAAAATACCCAGGATTATTAACACTATGCCTAAGATTATTCTAAAGGTTCTTCGCATGTGTCAATCCGTAATCTGTGCAATCTGTGGTTCAGAATAGCATTGAATCCGCGTACACGTCCTGGAACTGGGGCTCGTGGGCGATTTCGATGTATTCGATCTTGCTGGCTAATTCGCGTGCCGTTTCCCGGCAGTGCCGACTGACAAGTACCATCCGTGCGCCGGAAGCGGCCGCATTACCGACAAAACGAATTTTTTCCACAGGAACTGTGGGCAACAGGCCTATTCGCAGAGCACTTTCTTTTCGAATGTAATTACCAAACGCACCGGCTAAGAGGATATGTTCTATGTCGCAATCTTCAAGGCCGATTCTCTTTTGTAAAAGCCTGATGCCCGCCCGGATGGCCGCTTTTGCTAATTGCATCTGGCGAATATCTTTTTGCGTCAGGTACACCCTACTGGCGCCATCGTTATCCGCTAAGACAAAGGCCGGCTGGTTCTGTTCTTCACGTATGCGAGAGAAAATAGCGGGTGATACCTTTCCTTCAAGTTTTTCCTTTTCCACGAATCGCCCTGTATGGTCTATAATGCCGAGTTCCAGCATCACCGCCACGGCGTCAATCAGGCCGCTGCCGCATATCGAGCGGGGTAAGCCATTTCCTATCACGTCCAAATCTATATCATCTTCATTTACGACAACGGCCTCTATTGCGCCTTCAGCCGCTCTGCTGCCGCAGGTTATACGTGCCCCTTCAAGCGCCGGCCCGGCCGCGCAGCTTGCCGCATAAAGTTTTTCTATCGTACCGAGTACAAGCTCGCCGTTTGTGCCGATGTCAACGACCAGCGTCATTTCTTTGGCTGAATCTATATCCACCGCGAGCGCGACAGCGGTAGTATCCGAGCCTACGAAGCCTGCTATATTCTCAACGGTATGGATATTGCCGGCAGGGTTCATTTCAAGATGTAGCTGCACAGCAGGTACATCGTGTGCATCGAGCGAAAATGCCTTATACGGTGCCTGACCGAGTTGGGTTACAGGCAATTTAAGGAAGATGTGGTTCATAGTCGTATTGCCGACGACACACATTTCGTATATGTGCTTTGGATTGATGGAAGTTTTTTTGCAGAGCTTTATGGTCAGGTTATTTACGCAGTCTATTATTGCTTTGTGCAGTTCAGCCAATTTTTCATCATTTTGTGCGTATGCGATTCTGCTGATAACATCGTCACCATATCGCCTCTGAGGATTGAGGGTTGCTTCCGTAGCGTGACATTCGCCGTCAGCCATATTGATTAGTTTGGCGACGACTGTCGTTGTCCCGATATCGATGGCTATGCCGAATATCTTTTCTGTGGCACCTTTTTCCCGATATTTTTTATGTACGGTAGCAGCCAGTCCGATTTGTGTATCGATGCCGTGCTTTAAGATTTTCTGCTCGAAGAATCTGGAACCGGCGGGAATTGTTACTGTAAGGTCATTTTGGATATGGTATTGACAGGCAAGGACCTCTCGCCCGTCCGGTTCGAGGTTTACCAGGCACTTTTTACAGGTACCTTTACCGCCGCAAACGGTGTTCAGGATTATGCCGGCCTGTCCCGCGGCCTCGAAAAGTGTAGCACCTGCGTGAATGGAGATTTGCTTATTGTCGGGCTTGAAAGTTATTGTGAAGTGATTCATACTCGTATCTCGTATCTCGTTACAGCTTCTCGAGATACTTGCGACGAGATACATCTTGTCGCTCACACTCAGCTTATTTTATGCCTTATTTTCCAGCGGGCGCGTCTCTTTTTACTGCCCACTTTGCGCCTACGTCTCGGTTTCGCCATCTATTTCTCCACAAACAGACAAAATTTGTTTATTGCAATATACTTTTAAACCTTTTGAATATATGATATTATAGAAGAACTTAAAAGTAAAAAATAAAATAAATAACCACGAACAAAAAGTTCGCAGTTCAATTATGAAAAAGAGCCGGGCCACGATGTTAGTAATACTTTTGTGAGAGGCTGGTTTTTTCGGCGAACCAAATTGGGATGCAAATATGATACAGTGCAAAGATTGCGAGTTTTGTGAGATGGGTCCAGGTGACAAAAGGACCTTCAAATGCGACCCGTTTACTAATATCAAAGAGCCGGAATGCATAGCTAAATGGCAGCTTATCCGCCTGGATATGCTCTTGGCCAGCTATCAGGGAATGCTCAAGTGGTACGGGAAAATGGCACCTCTGCAGGACAAAATCATCCAATTTATGCAGCGTGAAATCAATGAGCTTGACGAAGCTGACGGTTGGAAAACCGATGATGACGATGATGAGCAGGAGGAGGAAGAAGAGGACATTTTACCTGGTTAAAAGCCAGAGGCCTTATGCGTTTGTCCGGTTATCAACGGTGCCAATGCGTTGTTTTCTTCTTCAAAATGGATTAGACGACACCATATAGGACCACCAAATTTTATCCGGACGTTGATTTTTGTGGATTTATGCAATAAATCGTCTCCCCAAGCCGTCTTTATTTACGTAAAAACGCTTAAATATGACAAAAAGCGATGACTTAGCCCAGATAATAATCGGCTGCAATAACAGGGATTCCAAGTGTTTTTCGCAGATAGTCGATATGTATGCAAGCCGATGTTACGGTTATTTTTACCGTTTGACGGGTAATAACGACGTTAGTGATGAGTTGTTAAGCGAGCTATTTGTCAAGTTAGTGGAGAAAATTGCTTCTTACAAGGGCGGCTCCTTTGATGCCTGGCTGTTCAAAATAGCGTCGAATATTTTTCACGATTATTTAAGGAGCAAACAGCGACGGAAAAAATTACTCGATGTTCAAAAAGAACAAATTGAATCACAGATAACTGAGCCAAAACTATCAGACAACGAGCAAATTGATAAGTTGCAAATACAGCTCGCAAGGCTGGACGCGGATACGAGAGAATTGATAATGCTGCGTTTTTATTCACAATTGAGCTTTAAGGAAATAGCCCTGATGCGGTCTGAGCCGATAGGAACAACGTTGGCAAAGCTGCATCGGGGGTTAAAGAAAATGAGGGAGTTAATGGAGGGATAATATTATGGAACGTCGAAACGAGGAAAATTTGAAAGAGCTGTTTGAGAAATTCCTGGATGCAGAGCAGGCTGAAAGCTGCGTTGAGGATGTTCAAAAGGCCGAAGAAATCCTCCGTGAACATCCTGCGCCCGAGCCTGATGCTATGCTCATAGCCAATATAAAGGCTGAAATCGCCATGCGTCTGCCGGCAAAAAGAGCATATGTGTTTAAGCACATAGCTTACAAGACCGCTTGTGCCGCAGCAGCAGTTATGTTCCTCACGGCGATGGGCCTGAATTTATTTCTAAAAGGTCCCCGCGAACCCAATGGTATGCAACTTACCTCGATAATATCTACCGCAATTTGGGAGAGCGATGATATTGCCACCGACGACACGGACCTGGCGATTTTCACTACCGAAATTGAGCAAATTGAAGACGAGCTGATGTCCCTGCAATCGGGAGAAGACGAGGGCAATGGCGACAGTACAATAACTGAATTAGAGATGGAGCTTATAGAAATTAATAATAGTGATTTCTGGAAGGAATAAAAAATGGACTTAACTCGCAGAATCATTTTAATGCTGGTAATTGCCGTAGTAACAGGAGTAACCGTCGCGCCGTGTTCCGCTCAGGGAGAAAAAAAGGATGAAAAAGACATCTGGACTGAGGATGAACAAATAGGACCGAGACCTGGAGCAAGACCGGGGCCGGGACCAGGGCCGGGACGGGGGCCAGGACGAGGACCGAGAAGGTTCGAACCGACCGAAGAGGAAATTGACCGTATTATGAAGGTCCTGAAAGAAACCAACCCGGAAATGGCAAAAGAATTGGCCCGGTTGCGAGAGAAAGACCCAAACCAGTTCAGCATCGAGCTTAGAAGGCACGGCCGTGAGGAGTTCGGCAAGATAATCAGGGAACGGATAGACCAGTGGAGGGAGAGAAGACGAGCAGAATTTCTTGAATCGCTTGAAAAGTTTGACCCCAAGGAAGCCCGGGAGTTGGCTAAATTAAAAGACACAAACCCAGACCTTTATGCAGAGAAATACGAGCTCGCCTTGAAAAAATATGGACGAATTATTGAAGAGGGAAGGAGGAACCCTGAATTAGTTGAGGTCCTTATAGAAGATTTGAAACTGAAAAAAAGACGAGATGAGCTGGTCAAAAATATCAAGGCTGCACAGGGTGAGAGAGAAAAGAAAAAATTAATCGCTGAACTGGAAGAGGTGGTTGCCGGCAGGTTTGACCTGATTGTCAGGAGAAAGCAAATAGCATACGAACGACTCCTTAGGTGGCTTGATGAATTACAAAAACGGCTCAGAGAAAGCAGATCTGAGATTTCAAGGTGGAGGGATGATAAATTCAAGAATGAAAACGTAAAAAAGCGAACTCAGGATTTGATTGGAGAAACCTCAACAGAATTTAGATGGGACTAAGCGACACTGATTGACACAGCTCGACATACGAGAACTGGTTAGTGGTGAGTGCTTAAAGGGAGGGGGAGATACTCAATTCAATACCTGTCCCGATGGTTTTAATCGGGATTCGACATTCCTTGTTTTCTTAGGAGGACTTCGTTGTGAATAGAAATCTACTGATAGCAGCTATTCTGATAACCTGCATTTTCAACTCAATAGGCCTGGCTGAGGAAAAACAGGCGAGGGCCGGGGTGAGCTACTTGTTCTCTTACTTCAAAGACAACGGCCAGGACGGCCTGCACCTGGCATACAGTCACGATGGCCTGAAGTGGACCGCCTTAAAAAACGACCGGTCGTTTCTTAAGCCGCAGGTCGCAGGCATGCTGATGCGCGACCCCTGCATCTGCCGCGGGCCGGACGGCATATTTCACATGGTCTGGACCAGTAGCTGGCGGGAAAAAGGTATCGGAATCGCTCACTCCAAAGACCTCATCAAATGGTCCGAACAGAAATATATTCCTGTTATGGAGCATGAGCCAACGGCGATGAACTGTTGGGCACCCGAGATTTTTTATGACTCCACGAGCAAAAAGTACCTCATCTATTGGTCCACAACAATCCCCGGCCGATTTCCCAGCACCGAAAACACGGGTGACAAAGATAGAGGGAAACAGCTAAATCACAGAATCTACTGCGTTACAACTAAGGACTTCCAGACCTACTCCAGGGCGAAGCTTTTCTATAATGATGGGTTTAATGTGATTGATGCCACAATCATCAAGGACGGCGACAGGTATGTAATGTTCCTCAAAGATGAGACCAAAGAGCCTGTGGCGAAAAAGAATATCCGTATTGCTTACAGTGATAAACTTGAGGGGCCATACGGCCACGCATCTGACCCGATTTCGCCCGACTGGGTCGAAGGCCCGACCGCCCTGAAAATCAACGATTATTGGTATCTATATTATGATGGATACACACGTCATCGATATGAAGGCCTAAGGTCGAAGGACTTCAAGAATTGGGAGTCAATTACTGATAAGCTGTCCTTCCCTCCCGGCACCAGACACGGAACAGCCTTTAGAGTTGAAGATGAAATCCTCACCAAACTCCTTGAGTTAAAATAGAGTTGTTTATACGCCTTGAGTTCACGGACGTTTATACAGACTCAATGCCCTCCAACATTCCATGTGGGCTTCTTATTCCAAATTTAGTCCTGCAATTTATGCGGGATTTTTCCCATTCCATATTTGACTTTACATTCAGTCACTGCGAGCATCCGGCATCAAAGATCCCAACATTAACCAATTAACTATCGAAGATCCGACGTCTTTTGGTGGACTCACCATTTTGCGAGCATCCGGCTTAGCCACTACTTCATCCGCTCTTCTTTCGGCCTTGCCGGCCGTTTCGGATTAGCTGCAAGGTAGTCGTTGATGTATTTATGAGTATGAGTTTTCACAGTTTGTCTTATAGAAGGTTCTTTTCCCCTGCCTACATAAAGGCCGCTGTCCCAGCAAATACCCTCGGCATATCCATAGTTTCTTACCAGGTTCGCATCTTCAAGATGGGCAATCCGCACACAATAAAGATAAGCTTCTTTGTACGCCGGGTCTGTGTACGCTACCAGATATATTGCCAGACGCGGACGCCCATCTGTTTGTTCCATTTCTGTTTTTGTCAATACCTTTATCTCGTAATTTCGCAGCTCAAGTTCGACATCAGTTTGCAGCAGCTCCTTCAAGGCTTTTTCTTCCGACCCGGCCTTTGCAATGACATCTACATATACATAGACCCCATCAGAGTCGCGCAAGCGTCTGCGTAACTCTTGTTGGATTTGTATTCTATCTATTTCCTGGGCGTAGGTTATTGCTCCCACAAAGATAGTTAAAGGGACTAACATTCCTATTATGACACAAATCCAAAACCTTTTCGTTTTCATAATATCACCTACCCGCTATACCCGAATAAATACACTAAGTATCCAACATATCCGCAGACCAACAAGGTGCCGCTTACTCGCCCGATAGTCCGTTTGCCGACAAGGACCGCCAAGGCAAAGGCTGTGCTGACGATAATCATAATCCAGTAATCGGTCCCTCCTGCAAACCGTGGTCCTATTTCAAATGGCCGAACGACGCCTGCTCCACCGACAACGAGCAGGGTATTGAAGATATTGGAGCCGACCAGATTACCAACGGAAATGTCATGATGGCCCTTGATAGCCGCCACCACGCAGGTTACGAGTTCCGGAAGAGATGTCCCAAATGCGATGACCGTCAGCGCAATAACACCTTCGCTCAGGCCGATTTCTTTGCCGATAAACACAGCCCCCTCCACAGCCATTTTTGCTCCCACCGCCAATCCTATCAAACCAATTACAATAAAGAGTACATTTTTTATGCCCTCTCCGCTCTTTATACTGTCCCCGCTTGCGGTGGTAATTACTTCTGTGTCAGTTCCGCTCTCCGCAGCTAATCTTTTTGCCTCTGTAATTTTATTTTGTCCGGCTTCTTTCCGTGCCAGATGTATGGTCAGCAGTATCAACACTGCAAACACAGCTAACAACGTAATGCTTTCCGGTCGGGACAGATACGAATTATGCAGAAAAGGCCACAATAGCAGTGCCGTAAGAATCATCACAGGTATCTCACGGCGGAGCGTTTGTCTTTTTACCATTAGAGGTCGAATAAGGGCAACCAGACCGCCCACAAGGGCTAAATTTGCAATGTTAGAGCCGAAAACATTACCGACAGCTATATTTCCTCCGCCGGTTTCTCGCAAAACACCGGCTATACTCGCAGCCAATTCGGGCGCCGAAGTTCCCATCGCCACAACCGTCAGGCCGACGACAAGTGAGCTGACGCCAAGCCTCTGTGCTAACCCGACCGCACCGGCCACTAACAGCTCAGCGCACTTCCACAGTATCGCCAGCCCACCAACTAAAATTACAATAGCTAAGACTATGTTCATTTGCTCGCCAATCCTATATTTAGCCACCGGTTTTACCGGGGCTTCTACTTTTACAAAACAATAATTTAAAGTGCACACTATTTCAAGCTATTTAGAATCGTTTTGATTGGTCTTTACGAAAGAAGGCTTCATTTATTTTAATAGAGAAAAAAGGCCGCAAGTTTATGTCATAGAACCTCAAGTAAAAAAGGGCTGGTAGATAGGGCATTTTTGGCATTTCTTGACGGAAATTGGCCCATTCCCTTCGATTACACTCAGGGTAAACTCACTGCGCTCAGGACAGGGTTTGATTGGGTTTGTTTTGGGTTTGTTTTTTTGGGCCTGAGAGTGGTTCATTTTCATAATCCCCTATAACATATAAGTTTACGTTCATTTTGGCCATTTCGGAAATTGGGTTTGTTTTTTGGGGTGCTAAACAATCGTTTTTTCTGTAATCCTTTGTTAAAGTTAAGTTTACGTTCATTTTGGCCTTTTCGGAAATTGGGTTTGAATTGGGTTTGTTTATTCGGACTACGAAATCATCTTTTTTTCTGTAATCCTTTGTTAAAGTTAAGTTTACGTTCATTTTGGCCTTTTCGGAAATTGGGTTTGAATTGGGTTTGTTTTCACCAAGTGTCCAATTGGATTTATTTTCATAATCCTTTGTGATAAAGATATTTGCGTTCATTTTGGCTTTTCGGAAATTGGGTTTGTTTTGCACAAAAAGGTTGATTTGTAGAGGATTCTCTACAGTTGTAGAGTGCCTTATAGGCACGTAAATAACTGGATACTCGATACTGGATACTCGATTCTGGATTCACGATACTGGATTCTCGATTGTTGTTATGGTTCCGCCATACGACGACGGATTCCGCCAGAAGACAGCGGATCTTCGACTGAGACATTGGTTAATTTGGTTAATATAGATAAAATGGATAAATGGTTAAGCTCTAATCTGGATTCCCGACTACGACATTCGAGGACAATTTTAGAGTTTGGCATCTTTTGGCCGGAGGCGAAAAAAGTAGCCCCCGGCAGACAAACAAGTAAGCACACACTCCCCGGCAGAAGAGCCGTGTAAGTACACCCGGGGATAAACTCGGGTAAACTCAGGGAGTAAAAAAACACTCCCTCTATAATTAGAGCTACCTTCACTTTTGATACGAAAAAAGTCCTCGAATATTGATTAAAGATTCTCGTAACTCGATGCCACTAAGGAAGTTAAAAATTTTTTGAAAAATTCGATTTTTGCTCTGAGGTATCAGCGTTTTTGATTGATTTTTCACTAATATTTTAAACCACGAATTGACACGAATTCACACTGATAGTTCAATATTTAACCGCGGATTGAAAGGATTAAAGAAGTTAAAAAATAGCCACAGAGGGCACAGAGGACGCAGAGAAAAAAGTTTATCAGGTAATCAGGTAAACAGGAAGTGGATATCAGGGGAACAGGATAACAGGGAGTATAGCGTGCAGCGGATAGGGATGCTGGACGCTCGTTAGTGAAGAGTGAGCTAAAGTGAACTAAAGTGCCTAAATTGCCTAAAATGAACTAAAGTGAGCTAAAGTTGGATGGTCGATGCTTGATGCTGGATTCTTGAGTGGATTAGAGATTATGGTTCGACAAGCTCACCATCATTAGCGAAGTCGAAAGAGAGATTGGCTTCTGAGGTTTACCGGGCAGAAATACGCAACTTAGATGCAATTAGTTTGTCGAATTGACCAAAATTAAGTGATGAGCCAAGGATTAAAACGGTTGAGTACAACGTTTTTTGCTGCTGGTTTGTCCTGATTTAGTTAATTATCACTCAATCATTTTATCGATCGCCACCACTTGTGGTTTAGAATTATCTGTTGTCTTGTATATTTTTGGACTTATTCTTAATAATTTTATCAAGTGGAAATTGAAGTTTCTGATACCATAGTAAAAAGCCTAAAAATGTTAAAACAATACCTGAAATGACACCAAAACGAAAGAGGTCAAGACCTGTGTTTATGATTCCACTCAAGTATGAAAGTTCAGCTTTTTTTATGCCAAGTTGTATTATAAGGTCATTTATTCTTTCACGTTCATTTGTAATTTCTTCAGTTTCTCTTGCCGCTTCTAATAATTCAACTTGAAGATTTTCAAGACCGTCTTTGAATGTATTAAAATCTTTTCTTGATATTATATTAAACCAACTTTTCTTTATACGAGATTGAAAATCCTCGCTCAATTTTACAGCCCTTTTACGTAATCCATCCAACTTGACGTTTGCAAATTTTTCGGCATCTTCTATCAATGATTCATTTTCATAAGCGAGTTTAACTATTTCTCCAGAAAATTGTATATATTGCATACGTAACTTATGCTGGTAGAATAATGGTACAAAAGATGTAATAATAATTACAATACCAGAGGTTGCCATAAATTTGTAAAGATTGTCAGTAGGGATTTCAGGGAATTTCATTTTGTTCTCCTGACTTTTTCAAAAACCATATTAATTTTACCTTACCATTTTAACAATTGCCTGTCTTAATTCAACGGATAATTTGTCCGGGTTGGCGTCCGTTTTGTATCAAACATACAACCTATAAGCTACCAGAATCTGAGCAAGTTTGTTAACTACATTGTTTGTCAAATTTTTCTTGACAGGTCGGAATTTTTTTGTATTTTAGGAGGGTACAACAGCGGCTGGGATTATTCTGAATGACGAGAAGTTCGGGATGTTATGCGAAAACAATATATACATAACATAAGAAATGTAATGGAATTAGATAACCAAATTTGACCAAATATTGGGAAACCGGAAGTGATGGCAAATAGTATAGTTAGGAAGGTTAGAATATGACAATAGACATATTTTTAAGTTACGCCCACGAGGACGAAGATTTGATGAATGACGTGCGCAGACAACTTGTTATTTTCGAGCGAAAGGGGGAGATTAGAAAGTGGCATGATCGAATGATTCCACCAGGTGAAGAGTGGGATAATCATATTGATTCGAGATTAAGGGAGGCACAAATCATTTTACTGTTTGTAAGCCCCTCATTCATAGAATCGAAGTACTGTTACGATATTGAAGTAAGAGAGGCGCTAAAACGTCATGAGTCAAACGAGGCGCACGTGATACCCATCATTTTACGACCGTGCGCTTGGGAGGAGGCACCCTTTAGCAAATTGCAGGCATTGCCCCAAGACGGGAGAGCAGTTTCACAGTGGGAAGACCGAGACCACGTGTGTCTCGATATCGCAAAATCGATAATGAAAGTTGCTCGAATGGCGGCGAAGCGGTGATACATTAAATCGCGTGAATATCTTGTGATTGCAAGGTATAAGATAGTTGTGCAAGGGACGGTGCGAAACTCGCGCCGCCCCTGACACCGGGCGTTGAAATAATTCGGGAGGTTTAATATTTTTAGGCTTCATTCATGAGCAGTAGGTCGACCCAAAAACAAAATTAGGACAAAGGTGAAAAGAAGAAAAAGCAGGATGAAGCTGTGAATAAACAAAAGTAAAAGAACTGAATAAGGTAACATAAATATAAACGTCCCTATTAAACTTTGTTGAATAGGCAGAGATGAACATGTCGGAACTGTTGGTCATTGATAAAAGTATGTTTCACAGCCTTTTTGGTTGTGATGAGAAGTTGTGTGCATTTGTCAAAAACTACAATGTTGTTTTGCCAAATGCCTTGGCTGTTGAATGCCTTATAAGCGAAAACCAAGAACCGTCCAAGAATCCAGTAAAGTTATTGAGAGGATTTGACAAGGCAATCAAGGCTGGAGCAAAGATGGGATACTCGTCATTAAAACTCTTTCAGGAGGAGAAGCAGACTCTTTGCCCTGCTAAGTCTGTCGTTGACGAAAGTGCCACAAAATTGATTAAAAATGACACTCTTAAAACTGAAGCTGATTTTATTAAACAGGAAGCGGAATATTGCCATAAGACATTTGAACCTAAGATCAAGAACTTATTGGAAATCGCGAGAGTATTGTACGAAAACCTTTGCAAACGAGATAAATTAGTGGAGGCGCTTCGTAAAGAGAAAGACAGAATACGTAGGTTTGAAAATTGGATTTACGCTACAGATCAAGAAATGAAAAATGTTATAAGCCAATTCTTCTCGAAAAAGATAAGACGACATGCAGATACCAACTGGTTTTTTTGGCAGCTGTCTCGACTTTATTTTGCGTATAGTCTTGATTTGATGTTCATAAAAAATCTACCCGGTTCTTGTGTAAAAAAGGATATATCAAATGACTTCTACGACATAGAACCCGTCTCGTATCTCTCACGAGCGGATGGTTTATTGACAAATGACATAAAGTTGCAAGTGCCACTGGCGAAGGCAGCGTTTCCAAAAAAAGGGTGTTTGTCGTGGACACCTCAAAGGATGTTCAGCACGTGTTGGACGATATTATTGACATTATCCCAGAGAGCTACAGAATTGAATAGAAGACGGATACAGTGTGCAAACGCGGGGACTTAAAGGCGTACGCATGCCCCATAGGGGGTACATTTTTCGATGAGTTGTGCTCGCTAATGATAGGTTTTGATAGAGGAAAGCGGGTGGGGTGAATTACTGCGGAGATTTGGGACTCAGACATCGGCTGGAATTAAGTATGGTGTCCCCGGAATTCAATATAATACACGAAGTTCCCTGCTGATTAGGGGAAAAAGTACACTTTGCTTACATAACGATAAAAACGGTTAGAAAGACCGTTGCTTAAGAGCCTATCCAAATAACCCACATCTATCCCCAAGGGAAGCCCGATGCCTACGTTGTCGGTGAAAAAACGTTCTGAACCCAGTTAGATATGAAAGATACGACATTATCTAACGGGGTCAACGTGGAGCAAACCACTTATGGCGAGCCTTTTTGTCCTGCCGACTTGGCCTCTCCGCAGGACACCTAACGGTGGAACTTTTCGCTCGGCCTCATAACGAAGCGGTTATTCGGATAAGCTCTTATCAAAACCGTCCAAATCGCGTGAAATATCCGGGCTAAACCTTTCCCACGACCAAGCAGGAATTATGGCCCCCGAAGCCGAAGGAGTTGCTCATCGCGATATTGACCTTTGCCTGTCGAGCCGTAAGAGGTACAAAATCCATTTTGACATCACAGCGCTCATCCTGATTTTCCAGGTTGATGGTAGGGGGGATGGTCGATTCATTAATAACTTTTACACATACTATAAGCTCAACGGCACCGCTGGCACCAAGCAGATGCCCCAGGGAGCTTTTGGTTGAGCTGACAGGTATCTTATATGCACGTTTGCCAAAAATGAATCTAATAGCTGCACTTTCAGCAATGTCATTCAACTCGGTAGCTGTCCCGTGGGCGTTGATATAACTTATTTTGTCTGTTTCGATACCGGCATCAATCAATGCCAGCTTCATCGCCGTTGCGGCACCATCTCCGTTCGGCAGGGGGGCCGTAATGTGATAACCGTCATCAGTTGCGCTGTAACCAAGGAGCTCAGCGTATATACTTGCACCGCGTTTTTTTGCGTGGCTTTCTTCTTCCAGAACAATAACTCCGGCACCCTCGGAAAGAACAAAGCCGTCTCTGTCCCTGTCAAACGGTCTTGATGCTGCTTGTGGATTGTTGTTTCGAGTGCTTAGTGACCTGGCAGCACAAAATGAAGCCAATCCGATCGGCGTAAGAGCGGCTTCAGCACCGCCGGTTATCATAATATCGCTTCGCTCGGCAACGATGTTCGAAAAAGCTTCTCCGATGGCGTGATTACCAGAAGCACAGGCACTTGAGACGCAAAAATTAGGTCCACGCACGCCATAACGAATGGCAATCGTTCCACTGGCGGCATTAGACATAAGCCGCGGAATACTGAAAGGAGAAACCTTATTAGGACCTTTGTTCAAAAGTCTTTTGTGCTGCTCTTCAATTTCCTTGATACCGCCTATTCCTGTGCCGACAATAACACCAGCACGAAGAACGTCTTCTTTGGAAAAATCAAGGCCGCTGTCATCCACAGCCTGCTTTGCCGCGGCCACAGCAAACTGCGTAAAGCGGTCCATTCGCTTGCTCTCACGCTGGTCAACGTATTTGGTTACGTCGAAATTTCTTATCTCACCACCGAACTTGACTGGGTATGTACTGGTATCGAATGATTCTATCGTAGAAATGCCGCTTTTACCCTCGCACAGCGCAGCGAAAAGCTCATCAGCGGACTCGGCTAAGGCGGTTACACAACCTAAGCCCGTAATAACAACTCGCCGTTTAATCATACTAAACTTGTTCGCTACTCTTGGCTTTTGGATTGTGCAATATTGACGATGTAGTCAATTGCGGCGCCGACGGTCTGGATCTTCTCCGCCTCCTCGTCCGGAATGCTCATGTCAAACTCGTCCTCAAATTCCATTACGAGCTCAACCGTATCCAATGAGTCGGCATTCAAGTCGTTAATAAACGAGGTATCACGTGTTATTTCAGCCTTGTCTGCGCCCATCTGCTCACTTATTATTTCGATGACTTTATCTTCAATTGCCTGAACATCTACTTCATCAGCACTCACTTTTTTTCCTCCCTAATTTAATAGGAATTTATTCCGTAATCTTCCGAACAAAGTCCATTAATAACAGGTGCTACCGACAGTCGTTTGTATTTATTATTTATTGGCGGGTATATTACATACAAAAATACCCATCTACAAACATTTTTTTAATTTTTTTTACATTGCCATACCACCATCAACACAAAGCACCTGGCCGGTGATATAGCCGGCCTCGTCACTTGCAAAAAACGCGACCGTTCTGGCAACATCTTCAACTTGACCAAAGCGGCGCACCGGAATAATCTGCTTTGCTGCGGTTTTAACCGCATCAGAGAGCACTTCTGTCATTTCGGTCATAATAAATCCCGGTGCGATGCAATTTGCAGTAATATTTTTTTTGCCGACTTCCCGTGCAACCGACTTGGTCATACCGATAAGCCCGGCCTTGCTCGCAGCATAGTTGCTTGAGCCGGCCTGTCCTATTATTCCCGCAACGGAGCTTAAGTTTATTATCCGGCCGAATTTGTTTCTGACCATTGACCTGATTGCAAAGGCAGTTGCTATAAAAGCGGCACGAAGGTTGACGTTGATGACCTTGTCAAAATCCTCTTCTTTCATTTGCATCATCAGTTTATCACGAGTAATGCCGGCATTGTTCACTAAAATTCCGATTCCGCCGTATTCGGAAGACAGAGACTCCAGTACCTCCATAAACTCATCCGTATTGGTTATATCAACACATTTGGTTACGACTGTAGAGCCGGCCTGTTTAACAACACTCTCAAGTTCGCCAAGCTGCTCGGCATTTATATCCAGCCCGGCAACGATTCGACCCTGCTTGAGCAATTCAAGAACAATCGCCCGGCCTATCCCTCTGGCAGCACCCGTTACAACAGCCAGTCTTTTTTCTGACATCCTTATAATCTCCTAATATTGGGATAGCATATCTTGCATATGGGAGAAGTCCGAATATCGAAATACGAAACAAATTCGAAATTCAAATGCCTAAATTTTTAAAAACCAAATGTCTTGTCATTTGAATTTTGGTAATTTTTATCTGTTGCGGAAACAGTACGCCTGTTAGAAACGTATGTATCCATATTTGTCATTCCCGCGAAAGCGGGAATCCAGTTTTTCGATCTGGACCCCTGCTTTCGCAGGGGTGACATCGTCGATTTTTGTTTTCCGCAACAAGTACTAATTAGATATTGTTTAGAATCTCGGATTTCGTGCTTCATATTTTTTGGTTCGTATATCACATCTCACATAATAGACTTTATAGTATCCAAATTACTTACATTGACAACCTTTATTTTTCTGTTGATTCTTCGCATCAGTCCTGTCAGAACCCTGCCGGGACCAATCTCATAAAACTTTTCAACTCCATCAGCCCAAAGCCGTTCCATACATTTTTGCCAGAGAATAGGGCAAGTCAACTGCTTTATCAGGCCTTCTGCCACTTTTGGGCTTGATTCGTAATATTCAGCGTTGATATTGGCAATAGTCTTGATTTCTGACGGCTCTGAAATCTCACAATTAGACAACGCTTCTTTAAGGGCCTCGGCTGCACCGGACATCATTTCCGTATGAAAAGCACCTGCCACCTCTAACGGCACAGCTTTAATAGCACCGTACTTTTCTGCCAGCACTTCGGCTCGCTTGCAGGCCGATTTGCTGCCGCTCACTACTGTTTGTCCGGGGCAGTTGAAATTAACTGGCACAATTAATTCGCCCTCGGCGGCCTCGGCACAAAGCTGACGGGCTTTTTCCTCGTCAAGGCCTATAATGCTGACCATTGACCCTTTGGTGGCGTCAGCCGCAGCCTGCATCGCCTCCCCGCGTTTCTTAACAAGTACAAGCGCATCCTCAAAGCTAATCAGCCCCGCTGCGTAAAGGGCGGTATATTCACCAAGGCTAAGACCTGCTGTTACATCCGCACTTAAGCTACTTGTAGCAGGCTTTGTACTGAGAACCTCCAATATGGCTGCGGAAGTTACAAAAATCGCAGGTTGCGAAATCGTAGTGCTGTTTAACTGTTCGGCAGGACCTTCAAAGCAAATTCTGCTCAAGCCGAATCCGACTATATCGTTGGCCTTGTCAAAAATCTCTGCCGCAACCGGAAATGACTGTGCGATTTCGGCGCCCATCCCTACAACCTGAGCACCTTGTCCCGGAAATAAAAAAGCGGTCTTCATAATTCGTATTTCGTGAATGCGTAAATGTGTTTATGTGTAAATGAGATGACGCGTTTTTGATAAGGACAGGAATTTTCACGTTTACTCATTTACTTATGTTTTCATCCACGCAATTAAAACTCAATTACATTTGCTCCCCATGTCAATCCTGCGCCGAAAGCAACCAATATGACAATATCGCCTCGTTTGATTTGTCCCTTCCTGACGCAATCATCAAAAGCGATTGGGACCGACGCCGCTGAGGTATTGCCATACTCATTGATATTTAAAAAAACCTTTTCATCCGGCATGTTTAACCGCTTCGCCGCAGACTCAACAATCCTTGCATTCATCTGGTGTGAGATGAGCATCGCAATGTCATCAACGGTCAAACTACAATGGTCCAGACATTGGTTAACGGTTTCAACGATTCGTCGAATGGCCTGCTGATAGACCTCTCTGCCGCTGATTTGCATATAGATTTTTTTGGGGTCATCCAACTGTCTGCTCACAGGATGACGAGAACCGTACGCCTGGCAATTTAATGCTTCCCAGCGGTCTCCATCCGAATGCATAGTGCTGTATAGAATACCCTTTCGTCCGTCATTACTTTGTTCGACCACGACAGCTCCGGCACCGTCTCCGAATAGGATACAGCTTGTCCGGTCGGTCCAGTCGGTAATTTTAGTCAAAGTTTCGGCACCTATAACGAGGGCGTTCTTAAATCGGCCGCTTTCTATAAACTGCTGCACAATGGACAGACCATAGACAAAACCACTGCAGGCGGCGGCTAAATCAAACACCCATGCTTTATTTGCCCCCAGATCCCGCTGTACAAAGGACGCCGTCGATGGAAAGACCATCTCCGGGGTAATAGTAGCCACAATAATAATTTCGAGGTCGCGGGGGTCAAGGTCTGCCTCGGCCAAAGCTCTTTTAGCTGCTTCTGTGGCCAGAAATGCCGTGCTTTCATTATCGGTAGTGATATGTCGAACCTTGATACCAGTCCGTGTGGTAATCCATTCGTCCGAAGTATCCACCATCTTTGTAAGCTCTTCATTGGTTAGTAATTTCGCCGGCACAAATGAGCCATAACCGGTGATGACTGCACGGTAGGGGAGGGGCTGACCGTTAATCCGCTTATCCATCGGTGGTTCCTACGCGAGTTCCCAAAAGATATTCAATTATCTTATCGTTTATTCTTTCCGTATAGAAGCTTTTAGAGGTCAAAATCGCATTTCTTATAGTTCTTCTTTCGCTTGTGCCGTGACAAATTAGCGCTGTGCCGTTAACGCCTAACAAAGGCGCACCGCCATAGGTATTATAGTCGTACTTCTTATAGATTCTTTTCATTATATGCTTAAACTTCATAGCAAGTCGGAGTTTTTCCTCCATAAGCTCGTACTTTATCGCCTTAAACAGGCCGTCGACAAGGCCCTCGGTAAGTTTTAGAATCACATTGCCGACAAAACCTTCGCAAGTTACAACGTCACAGGTACCTTCAAAAATATCTCTTCCTTCAATATTCCCGACGAAGTTCATATTCGGGTCGGATTTCATCAGCCCCCGCGCCTTTTTTACAACCTCATTACCTTTTGCGTCTTCGGAGCCGATGCTCATAAGCCCAACCCTTGGGTTTTCAATCCCAAGCAGATGTTTTGAATACATGTTTGCCATCACACCATATTGATAAAGATGTATTGGCTTACAAGCTATATTGGCGCCAACATCACATATTACTACGGGGCCTTCAGGAGTGGGAAATACAACCGCTATCCCCGGCCGATTAACGCCGGACAGAGTCCTCATCCTCATTTGAAAGGCGGCAACACAAGCTCCGGTATTACCGGCGGAAATGACCGCATCAGCCTGTCCCCTTTTGGCCAATTTGGCAAGAACAGCGATTGAGCTTTTGTGTTTCTTTCGCAGAGTCTCTATCGGCACCTCGTCCATAGCAATAATGTCTGGAGCATGAACTACGCTAATCGCACCTTTGCGAGAATTCAAAGAAGGTAATTGTGCCTCTATTACCTCCTGAGGACCGACGAGTATCAGCTCGTCATCCTCAGATAGAGACTCAATAGATTCCAGCGCACCGGCGATGATTTCATCCGGTGCATTGTCGCCTCCCATTGCATCAATTGCTATTCGCATTTGTTATTTGCTTTCCTCCTTGCCGAGCTTTAATGTGATTTTCGGATTAACGTAACCGCAATTTTCACACGCCGCGTGCGGCAGCTTGGGCTGGTCACATTTCTTACAGACCGAATAGTTTACAGCCTTCAAACGATGATGGCTGCGACGAGTACGTGTTCTGCACTTACTGGTCTTCTTCTTAGGCAACATTCTAAATTACTCCATAAACTTCAAAAAAACACTAAATACCAATAACAAAGAAACAGCTTTAATATTGAAACAGGGCCGCTTTGTCAAGTGAAATTTAACTATTCCCAATATTTAGCCGCAGGATATTTTATGCGATTTTTTGGTTTTTCTCTTGAAATTTACTGAGGATATGTTATGCTGCATTATTAGAATCAAATAAGATTTTTTGGAGGAGTGAGTCCAAAATTGCATTAAATGAGGAGATGTTTCTTAAAATAAACCTGAGCCGTTAAATATGCGCACATTCAGCAACATTAAAATCTTTTGAAAGGGTGATAAAATGAAAAGAACAATCTCACTCGTATTGGTTTTGGCATTGGCCCTAACTGCCGAGGTAGCAAACGCAGATTTCACCTTCGGCGAGCCGACAAATTTAGGACCTATGGTGAACAGCAGCGATTATGATGAGAGTCTGTGTATCTCTGCTGACGGTTTATCACTCTACTTTGCATCAGATCGTGCAGGTGGGCATGAAAATTATATGGATGATATATGGCTTTGTACACGCCCAACGAGAGACGATCCTTGGGGCCCCGCAGAAAACTTGGGTCCGATTGTAAACAGTCCGGTCGGTGAATTTCACCCATCTATTTCAGCGGACGAATTGGAACTCTACTTCGAGCGCTTTGATTATGGTACAGGCTCAGACATCTGGGCCTTAAGCATCTGGATGACAAAGCGGGCCGACAAAGACACCGCATGGGAGCAACCAGTGAAACTTGATCTGACAGTACCCAGTGGGTACATGGCGGCGTGCCCAAGCATATCGGCAGATGGGCTGGAGCTCTACTACGGTGTCGCCCGATTTGGTGATGAACCACAGTGTCAGCTTTACATGACGAAACGCGACAGAAGAGATGCCCCATGGGGAGAACCTATAAGTCTTGGACCTGTGGTCAACAGTTGGAGTTCTCAGGTGATGCCTATGATATCAAGCGATGGTCTATTGCTCTTCTTCAACGACTGGTGGGCAGATTCCCCCCGACCGGGCGGTCTAGGTCTTGATGATATATGGTTAACCCGACGTGAGACGAAAGACGGTAATTGGTCAGAACCCATCAACCTCGGCGCTCCCATTAATACACCATCCGTGGACTGGTGTGGTACGACCTCCGCAGATGGCTCAACATTGTATTTCTCGTCCGAGCGTCCGGGGGGATTAGGGGGCCATGACATCTGGCAGGCCTCCATCAAGCCTCTCGTTGACCTCAATGGCGACGGAATTGTCGATTCTGCCGACATGTGCATGATAATTGACCACTGGGGAACAGATAAGCAATTATATGATATTGGCCCGATGCCCTGGGGTGACGGCATCGTCGACGTCCAGGACCTTATCGTACTTGCTGAGCATTTGTTTGAGGGAATTCCACCAGTTGAACCTGAAGAGGTCAATATTGATGAAAACGATGCCGACAGCCAGGTTGAGCTTGAGCAAGGCAAGATTTTTGTCGTAACGTTGGAATCAAATCCCACGACCGGGTATAGCTGGGAGGTAGTTGAAACACAGGAGTCTATCCTGGAACAGATAGGTGAAGCAGAGTTTAAGCCGTCCCAGACAGGTGAGCCGCCGCTTGTGGGCGCTGGCGGCTGGGAAATCTTCCGCTTCAAGGCCATAAGTACGGGCCAGATGACTCTTCAGCTCGTTTACCATAGACCGTGGGAAGAAGGTGTTGAGCCTGTAAAAACCTTTTCCCTACAGATAGTGGTAAATTAATCCGAAAGAAGTCCGAAACAAACCTGTCCTTAGCAGAGTCGAAGGATTCAAAATTCGAATTATGAAAATTCAAAGCAGTGTCCCATCCGCTGAGGTGTTTTTGTTTTGAAAATTTGTATTTTGAATATTCGATATTGTTTAGGAATTCGGATTTAGTGCTTCGGATTTTCCTGGCTCTAACGGGATTACAGACCATATACAAAGCTACCACCTTCGGGCGTTATTAGTGCACTTGTAGATTGCCCTATCGCAATTTTCTTCTGATTGCATTGCGCTGGTCTTTGGAAACCTCCACCCCCAATTTCTCGGCAATTTGAATATGTTTCCAGGCCAAATCGTACTTCTTCAACTGATAAAACCCGAAAGCAAGTCCATAATGGGCATCCCCGATTTTTGGGTCAATCTCAACCGCCAGTAAGTATTCAGCCACCGCCTGCTCGTAATTCTCACTATTGGAATACGCAGCCCCGAGGTTATAATGAATCATAGCTTCTTCGGGATTTACCAGAACAGCTTTACTATACTGCTCGATAGCCGAACGATACTTCTTCTGTCCGAAATACGCATTGCCCAGAGCTACAAGAGCAGCGAACATATCAGGTTTAAGAGCTAAAGCCATCTTGTATGCCGAAATTTCATCGTCAACCTGCTCTTGCTTATTGTAACAAAGTCCCAAACCGTAATAAGCCTCAGCCAGACCCGGATTGATTTGCAATGCTATCTTATATTGAGATACTGCCTGCCTGTAATTGCCCACCTGGTCATATACGCCCCCCAACTGGGTGTAACAGTCGGCATCTTTCGGCTCCAAAGCAATCGCCCGTCTCAATTGCGATATCGCCTGCTGGAATCTTTCCTGTTTGCAGTAAGCTATGGCCAGGTTTTTGTATGCATCTGTAAAATCGGGTTCCAGCCTAATTGAATGGTGGTACTCGGAAACCGCATAGTTCAACCAGTCACGCTCCATGTATGCATTTCCGAGGTTATTGTGCGTCTTGGCATCGTTCGGATTGATTTTCAAGGCCGCGCGGTATTGATTTATCGCATCGACTACGTGACCTTTTTTCAGGTAGATGCTCCCTAAATTTGTCCTGGATTCGGATAACGTTGGATTTATCTCTACCGCTCTTTCAAGCGCCAACAAGGCAGAGTCTATATTACCGACATCGTTATAGCTGTTACCAAGATTATTAAAGAAACAGCCTAACGTCTGAATCTTATTCAGGTTCTTCATATAGATGCTGTTGTTGCCTGCCGGCACATTGAACTTCTCTATATAGTGCTCATCGGGGGCACTTCCACCTTTGCTTGTCGTTTCAACATTAAATCGCACTCGGCCGTCGTCGTATCTGACAAAAAAATGCCCGGGAACAACCACTCCGTACAGGGGAAGACCAAGCCGCTCCGCCAATGAAAGATAAAGAATTGATAGACTCAGGCAATATCCACTTTTCTTGTCCAGCACAGTATGCAGGAACAAGTCATTCGGGTCACTTGCTTCTGAAATCGAATTAAAGCCCAGCTCATCGAACAAATACGCGTTTATCACCGGAATCGCTCTGTAGGTTGACTCTATCCTTGCGCTTCTGAGCCTTTCACGGATTTCCAAAGCCAGATCATCCAGCGTTGACAGGTATCTTCGCCCGTACACCATGTCACTCCACCGCTCCGAAACAATCAAAGCAGCGGTCGCCAAATCAACTTGGTCATCTCTTAGCCGGAGGACTTGTTCGATTGACCTTGAGTATAGACCTGCCTTGTTCGCATTGGCCAGGGGCTCTTGCCGGCGCCCTAAGACAGCCGGCGTGAAAATCAAAACACAAATTATTATCGCAAAAATCTTTTTCATCAGTTATTCCCTCGGCCTTCGCCGCTGATTTCTGTTGCAAACCCACCTGCCTAAAAAACGTAATCCTGATGATAAGTATTTACCTCTGCAAATATTATCGTCAGATTGACCCTTGTTGTTTTGTCTTTTCCGTAATTTTTATGCTGAAAAACCAGTTACTTTGTGCAAATACCTGTTGTATAATATAGATTGTGAGGTTATTTTGTTCAATTGATTTTTTATAAGGGAGAAATACGATGAATACCAAACACAAATGCACAATACTATTGCTTCTTGCTGTCCTGGCTCTGGGGTCATGTCGCCGCTCAAGCCCCCCAGCGTCACCGAATGAACCCAATGTCTCGCAGGAGCAAACCCGGACTGAAACCGGTGTCTCGCAAGAGTTGCCAAAGACTGAACCCAACGTCTCGAAAGAAATGCCCCGGACGGAAATCAGCCTTTTCGACGGAAAGTCACTCGGACAGTGGGCGGTTACCGATTTCGGCGGCCAGGGCGATGTCTATGTAAAAGACGGCGCTATTTATCTCGAAATGGGCAACGATATGACCGGCGTCAACTGGACCGGGCCGGTAGTCCGGATGAACTACGAAATAACACTCGAAGCGATGCGGGTTAGTGGCAGCGACTTTTTCTGCGGCATGACATTTCCCGTCGCCGAAAATCCGTGCTCACTAATCCTCGGCGGATGGGGCGGCGGCGTCTGCGGCCTGTCTAATATCGACTACTACGACGCCGCTAACAACGAGACAACCCAATTTATTTCATTTGAGAACGGCAAATGGTATCGCGTTCGCCTGCGCGTTACACCCGACAGGATTCAAGCCTGGCTCGATGACGAAGAGCTTGTAAATATTGAAACGACAGGCCGAAAAATCGACATCCGAGCCGAGGTGGACCTGTCCCAGCCGCTCGGTATAGCAACCTGGCAGACATCCGGAGCAATTCGTAACATCCGCTTACGACCGCTTCCGGAACAACTGTAACTCCCAACCCGTATATTTATTAAGATTCTGCCGGTTTTCAGGCCCAATTCACTATTCCTGCAAAAAAATTCTCATTTATAGGAATTTTTCTGTTGACAGACTCATCTCAATCGACAGACTGTTCTCTCGACAGCGTGGGGAATTTATGTAGTTTCAACAATTGACGATCTCTTCTGAGTACACGCTAACAATTCTGAGTCTTTGTAGGAGAGTAGTAATGACATTAGACACGAATCCACCGTTCTGGTAGATGGCATGCTTCATTCGCCTAACCAGGTTATTGTTACAATTTGTCTTTTTCCCAGCTAAACTAGTCATTCAGGAGAAATAACTATGAAAACGAGAAAAAAAATGCTTGTAGCCGTCATTGGACTCACGCTACTGTTGCTTATAGTCTCGTTGAGTGTAGTGGCTGGCAATGGCAATGATTACGAGGAGAGCATACAGTGGGCTTCCGGCCTGGAGTGGTCGGCGGCTGGAACATGGGTCATTACTGTGCCAACACTTATGGGCAACATCACAATGCTTTACATTGTATACCCACAAGATTTGACAGGAACACGTTATGGCGGCATAGTCAAACAGGTCAACGATAATCCTACGTTTTTTGGTACGTTCCCGGAGTCTGAGGGCGGTGGTGATATTTGGGCGACACAGACAGTAAGGACAGGCCCAGACAGCTTCGAGACTACTCTTCTATATTACACTATTAAAAAGGGAGAAGGACCAGTAGCCGAAACCGTTACCATCGGAATAGCTAATGCCACGTGGAGACTTACGGGTCCGGACACCAACGAGGGCGAAGCTATGCTCGCGATATATATGGCTGAGCAAGATGCAGACGGTGATGGATTCCCAGACGAAGGTCAAGAGCCTGTTGTGTGTATGCCATTTACGTATACATCCAAGCGACTGAAGGTGATGCCTGCTTGCGTGCCACCGCCGGAGCCGGAGCCCGCGCCCGAGTAGGCCGTCTCTTTTGTCATATAACGTATTCGGCGGTAGAGGCCGCCTTTGTGATGTGGGTTGCATAAAATATTTGGGAGGGCTGTGAGCATCATGCTTGCAGCCCTTTTGATTTGTACGGGTTAAGACAAGATGCTATTCAACCGCCGCTCCATTCTGAATGGGGACGCTAACTGCACGATGCTTAAACAAATCTATGCTCATCCATCTTTTGCTCTTAAATCTCCAGCGGTTAGCTAATCCGACAGCAATAATACTAACCGTAGCGGCGGACCACGGCCCCAACGCCCCAAACGATGGGAAAAACTTAGCTATGAGCCAGCCGCCAAGTCCTAATATCACTACGGCTCCCACCGCAGAGATGATTGCCAGCCAAACCGTATCGCCTGCCCCCCGCAATGAGCCGCTGTAAATAGTCCGTGCGGCGTAAAAGGCCTGGTATATAGCGGCACAAATCAGAATTTCAACTCCGACCTCGATCACCTTAGCATCGGACGACCAAAATGCCATCAGTGCATTTCTAAATACGAAAAAGCAAATCCCAATCAATCCCATATAGAGCAGTGCGATTTTCAGACATACTCTGGTTTGTTTCATCGCTATATCTTTTCTACCCCGGCCTATCGTCTTGCCCACCGCCGCTGTCAAAGCCGTACTCATCCCCACGACCGGCATAACTGAAAGGCTTGTATATGAAAGCACAGCGCTTGTCGCGGCAAGCGCTTCGGTGCCGAATTTTCCTACTAATCCGAACAAAATCACGCCCCAGAATGCGACATTAACCATCAACCCGAATCCCGCAGGAAGTCCAACCTTCAGCAAATCATACATTTTGCCAAAATCAATATTTAACGTCCTTCTGGACTTAAAGGTCGCGTTTATATTGCTGCTCATAAACAGGGACATATTTACGCCGGCCGCAACTCCTATCCCGATAAATGTCCCCCAGCCCGCACCGGCAATCCCCATCGCAGGAAAACCTAACTTGCCGAAAATCAACACATAGTTAGCCCCCACGTTGACCACCTGCCCGCACAGCGATGCGCACATCGTAATAACAGGCCGATGTATGCCCATAAAGAACTGGCCGCTCGACCAGTTTATAACAGCGAGAATATGAGCGTAAAGCATAATTCGAAGATATATCACTTCCATTCCCACCACTGACGTCGAATGTCCCATCATCTTGAATATCCACGGCGCCGTCGGCCACATAATCATCACCACAGCTGCAAAATAAACAAGTCCCATGTATATCGCCTGCCAGAAATAATTCGAGCAGTCTTCTTTGTCACCTCTGCCGAGACTTTGACTTACAAACGTATTTAGGCTTGTTATCGCGCCTATGGCGAACCCGCCGGGCAGGAAACTGACAAAACCGGCCGGCAAAATCGCCGCCAACGCATCCGTGCCGAGGCGCGAAACCATAAATCTGTCAACAAACTGCATAACGGTAAAAGATATGGTCGTTACCACCATCGGTGCCGCCAACTTCAGCATATATCCAAGTGAAGTGGCGTCTTCAATGTCACTGGATGAAAGTAGAGTTGATTTGTCCGTCATTAACTTCGGTCCTGTTACCACTATACCTGTAATTGCGAGCCCCCCGTCTTGCTTTCGCACTTGTGTCTGCGTTACCCCCGTTCTTGCTTTCGCACCTGTGCCTGCGTTACCGACAGGTGCAGGCAAGAAAGCACGGGGGTGCAGGCAAGAAAGTAGTGGGCCGTGGCAATCTCATCTGTAGGGTGGGGCTTGCCCCACCATTTCCCTATTTATTCAAACCCAGTTTTTTCACTAACGTTTCAGCCGAAATGCCCATAACCTGCACATGCTTGACCGGGCTGGTTTTTCCGGAGATGATACTAACAGCATTCTTTTTCACGCCGAGCTGCTTAGCCAAAAACTTCAGCAGGCACTGATTGGCTTTTCCCCTCTCGGGCGCCGCAGAAACTTTGACCTTCAGCATCCCATCGAGCAATCCGCAAATCCGCGTCTGCCCACTGCTGCCGGGCACAATCTTTGCAGCAAACAAAACCCCCCCATCAACTTCCTGAATCGCCGGATTAGCCATCTCAATAACAAGCCCTGGATTCTACCCAGGGCTTCCGTTTAGCCCCAGGTTTATCCTGGGGGTTTTGCTGAGAATTACAAACTCGCAAAATCCTGCATGCGTGTTACTAAATATTTTCCCGCAGGTTTGCGCCAATCGCCATTTGCACATATTTTTCAATCTGCTCGGCAAGCTCACCCAACGAGGCAAGCTGAAAATCTTCATAATGCCCCGCGATAAGCTCTCCGTCCATTGCCCTCTTGAAGATTCTGAGACGTATGATAGAAGGCTCATCGCCGGACTTACTGTAATCGCTGTCTTTATGCTCGGTAAGCTCAACCCGCCAGTCCTCACTTATGAAAACCAGGCACTTGCCGGTAAAAACCGCCGTCGGAAAATAATCACACAATAGCTTAAGAGTTTCCATTTATAACGTATCCAATTCTTGTTGTAAGGACCTAATTCTCTGTAACACATTATTCGCAGAGTCGTCATTGCAAGGCCTTTTTAAAGGCCGTGGCAATCTCATCTGTAAAGTGGGGCTTTCGTCCTTCGCAGTCCCGATTTTCTCGGGACGGAGAATGGATGCCCTACCATTTCCATATATTACCAAAGATAATGCCGAATGCACTATTTTATTTGATGAATACCTTGAATATTAAGACAGGAGCGCTTATTTTTCAGATAGTGTAAGTTCTATCAGCAGCGGTTTGGCCGAGTCCACCTTTATCCATATAATCAAATCTGTTCTTTAAGCAAGCCGACCAATACCATGATATTTGCTATTTTCTTCTAACCGAAAAACTTTGACTTATTTTTTTTGGCAGCTAACTTCTCAGAAAGCTTTCGCCATGCGCTCATCGAACGTTTCAGGTTCTCGTAAGCGTCACCGCCAATGCCATAACCCTGTAGTCCTATCGGGCCTGTGTAGCCGGATTTCTTCAGAACTTTTAGGAAGCGGAGAATGTTAAAGGAGCCGCGGTCCAGCGTCTGAATAAGCTGTTTCCAGTCCTTTCCTCCGCTGTCCGCACCATTGATGCTGACAACAAACAAATGTGGCATTGCCGATTTTATCAGTGACTTCATATTCTTTTCGTCATCTGTCCTAAGCCAGTGACAGAGATTGAAAGTTACTCCCACATTTTTACGGTCGACTTTCTTCGCCACCCGTATTGCGTCCTCTACTCGCTCTACCCAGAAGCCGGTATGTGGATATAGTGACACCCGCACTCCGGATTCAGCCGCCATATCTGCTATCTCCCGGATGACTTCTACCGCACGCGCATCACCTTCCTGCGAAGACGGCTTGAGCTTCCTGCTTTGCACGAACAGCCACAGTATCGCATTGCTGCCCTTTAATACCTCGATTGCCTCTTTCAATTCCGGGCCGTATTTGGGCTGTTCTGCGTCAATATTCGCGCCAAGATAAACGGCAAACAATCTCAATCCGTTCTTGTCCAGCTCTTCGAGCATTTCGCCCAACTCTTTGCCTGCCGTACATCCGATTCCCGCATATCCTAATTCCTTGACCATTTCCACCTGCTCTTTTGGAGTTTTGTGTTTGTCGTCTTTTGTCCCGGTATCCATCGCAAAGAATGGATTCATCCCCGCCGGTTCAATCAGGATATTGCGATACGCCACCGGCCCGTGGTCACCCTGCAGCATTAAAGGCCCTGCCGGTTTTTCATCATTATACGCACCGGCCCGCGTCGGCCCGCTCAACTCAACATCCGCATGAATCACAACTCCGTTATGGACGACCTTCTCAAACCTGGCGTTGGCAATCTTCTTTCCCTTCTTGTCAAATCGGGGGGAGCGGAAAATAACATCGAAACTCTGCCACTGTCCCGGGGCTCGTGAGGCGTTGACCCTCGGAGAACGGCCATCGTAGCCCTTCGGCTCTCTGTTTTCATCCCAGCGCTGATAGATACCACCACACTCAATTCCTGGATACTCTGATTTCTTTTGCCAGCTATCGAATACCTGTATTTCGTATCTACTCATAAAATAAACACCGGAATTGGAGTCTTTGGAAACCATAAACCCGATATGGGCTTTTATGTCACCGAATTGGTCTTTGCTGAAAAGATGGGATGTCCTGCCGGTAGGCCCGTTGATAATCACTCCCGTCCCCGTCTTACAGCCCAGCAGCTTCTCGTTGTCGGGCTTCATAAACGCATCGCCGACAATCTCCCATTGTCCGGTATTGTCCCGCCATTGAGAAAAATCACTGCCTGTTAAAGTAACCTTGTTACGAAAATCTTTTGCGCTGGTATCCGTCACCGGTAACGAACATAGAATCCCTTCGAATAGCAAAATTACCAGAATCTTTTTACTTTGGATTTTCATAATTCCTCCATTTCTAAAAATATTGTCATCCCCGCGAAAGCGGGGACAATAAACAATATCGCAGATCCGCCGTCTTTTGGCGGAGTCAATTCTATAAGCGCCATGGGCTGCGCATCGACCGCGATAGCATCCTATTGGCCTGCTCATCGTTGACGAAGCGTTCCTCATCCGGGTCCCATTTTAGTTTTCGTCCCAACAGCATTGAGATATTGCCGATGTGGGCAATTGTAAAGCAGCGATGGCCTACTTCAGGTGGAAAGTAGCAGTCTTTACGAGATTTTACGCAGTCGAGGAAATTGCGCTGCTCACCGGCCAGGCACGTATAAAGGTGAATCTCATTCGGGCCAATCACAGAATCCAAAATGGATTTAGGCTCGGCCTGGAGTTTCCCCCTCCAGCCGACATTGCCTATCCATCCCTCAGTTCCTTCAAATCTCAAACTTGGCGTGCCCGATGTCACTATCAATCTAACACCGTTGGCATATTTATATTCAATTCTGTATTCTTTGGCTGTGTCATAAAGTCCTTCCTTACAGAACACACCTTTTCCCTCGACCTCCACCGGCCCCGTATGTTCGCTGTCGTTTCCCCATTGTGCACCGTCGAGAAGATGCGCCCCCCAGTCTGTCAACTGGCCACCGGAATAATCGAGAATCCAGCGGAAGTTCCAGTGAATGCGGTCTTTGGTATATGGTGCGTATGGTGCCGGCCCCAGCCACATCTCGTAGTCAAAGCCTTCGGGTATTGGCATAGGAGTTGGGTCTCCGGGCGTATCAGGCCCGCTGGGCAGCTCTACTCGGATAGTGTGCACCTTGCCGATTCTGCCGTTGCGAACCAGCTCACACATCCGGTGATATACATCTACCGACCTGTCTTCCGTGGACCATTGAAAAACACGATTGTAGCGCTTCATCGTCTCACAGAGGACCCTACCTTCTTCAACGGTAAGCGTCGGTTTTTCGCATTCTACATCCTTGCCCGCTTTAGCCGCAGCTATCGAAATTGGAACGTGCCAGTGGTCGGGCGTGGAAATCATCACGGCATCGATATCATCCCGCTCGATAATCTTCCGGAAGTCATTGTAAGCCGCACAATCCTGATTGCCGTATTTTTTGTTCACCATATCACGGGCTATGTTCCTGTTATTGGCATCGACGTCGCAAACGGCGACGGCCTGTGCATCAGCGTTGGCCAGAAAGTTCGTAAGATTAACCGCTCTGCCGTGGCCACCCACGCCGATAAAGCCTATTGTAATCCGATTGCTCGGCGCAACCGAACCAGCCTTACCAAACGCTGATGAAGGGACTATATACGGAAATGCAGTGACACCTGCGGCTTTTTTCAAAAAGTCGCGGCGAGTGAAATGCCGCCTCCGATTCATAATACAACCTCCGATTCTTTTCTATTCGTGTCTTGTCCAGCGTTTCTCGTCAATAGAACCACAAACTCAGAACGACAGCAGACACTGCCAGATGTAAACATAACCCAATCCGTCGATGTCTTCCCACACTTTCCGGACGAGCTCTTTGTCTCCGGAAATCTCAGGCAGCTCTTTTAATTTCTCTTCCCAGGGAATACAAACGCCCGGGTTTCTCTCTGGTTTTTTTTGCTTGGCCATTTGGTAAACTCCATCAATAGTCAATAGTCAGTCTAATACACCCCGTATTCACGCGTGAACTCAGTCATCGCCTTAATATTTTCAACCTTACCATCGTCCTGGACAATAGCGCTGGCGTCCATAATATAGCCGCCGTCCCCGGCAACACCATCAATCACCTTCTTGCAACGTTCGCGTACTTCTTCCGGCGTGCCGTAGCTTAACAGAAAATTAGGAATCCCACCGCTGATGCAGAACTTATGCCCAATCGCCCTGTGCACCTCGAAGATGTCGGCCTTGTCAACATGGTAAACGATTGAACCATCCGGCAATTCGGCAAAGGAATTCAAATGTGCGTTCCAGTCGCCCTCGGCATAGAACAGAACCTGATGTCCATTGGCCCAGATTTCTTCGATGATTGGTTTGAGGGTCGGCCAGTTAAATTTATCGAAATGTTCATGCGAGAAGAACGGTACACATCCACGGTGCATCCAGAACCCAATTGGAACGTTCTTATCCGGGTCAGCACCGGAAAGTGCCACATGTGTCAGGTGCGGTATCAGGGCCTCACAGGCCGCAAGTACCTTGTCCGGCCGCTCCATCACATCTGTTACCA